>ERZ773055.36-NODE-36-length-90646-cov-7.909362_pt1 | contig 90646 bp, 86 predicted proteins | sample MGYA00580515_ERZ773055 | MGnify/ENA primary metagenome ERZ773055 (study PRJEB29015, sample SAMEA2737993) | human oral metagenome | biome: human oral; feature: human-associated habitat; material: dental | place: China | collected 2064 ...
GGAGGCGGCGGTGCCGGTGGCGGCGGCGGAACCAGAAACGGCGGACACCGCGCGACCATCAGCCCGAACAATGTCGCGCCGCTTCCGGCGAACAACGCAAAGCCGTCCAAGCCGACAGTCGACAACAAGCCTGTCATGTCCGAGCCGACTTCCGACAACAAGCCTGCCATGTCCGAGCCGACCCCGCAGAAGAACGCGGACCGGCAGGGCGACAGTAAGCTCGCGGATAAGAACGGCGGCAAGAAGCCGTCCGCAGCGCAGGGCAATGTACTGCAGGGCAGAAAGCGCCGTCTCCCGAAGACCGGTGAGGCGCCGCTCGCGCTGAACTACGCAGGCCTTGCGCTCGGCATGCTGCTCGCAGGCTTCGCGGTCGCGAAGAAGAAAGAAGAGCGGTAAAAGCCGGAGAGCCAAAAAAACGGCACCTGCAGGCAGAAACAGGTAAGAAGAAAGGCGCTGTGCGAAAGCACAGCGCCTTTTTCGTGCGGATGCCGGAAGAGCTTGAAAGGACAAATAAAAGAGGCCGCGCGTGCGCACGACCCCTGAAACATTGGTTCTTACAGTCGCTTGATAAAGTGGCCCTCGATGCTGACCTTCTCATTGATGACGACAAAAGCCTGCGGATCGATGCTGTAAATCACAGTCTTCAGCTGGCGCACTTCGTACTTCGAGACGGCGCAGAAGAGAACACGGGTCTCTTCATGCGTGTAAGCGCCGTGCGCGCCCCAGGTGGTGACACCGCGTCCGAGCTGCTTCAGAATCGCTTCTTCGAGCGAAGCGTCCTTGCTCTTCGTGATAATCGTGACCAGAACATTGATGTTCTGGGTGTGCATTCTGTCCTCGGCGACCGTGCAGACTGCCGTGCAGATCAGAGAATAGATGACAATCTGGGCGTTGAAGAGGAAGAGGCAGATGCCGTACAGCACGATATTGACGCCGATACCGACCTTGGCGACGCTGAAGTCCTTTTTCCACTTGATGAGCAGAAGCGCAATGACATCCATGCCGCCGGCGGAAGCGCCGTTACGGAGCATAACACCGAGGCCGAAACCGGAGACCAGACCGCCCACAATACAGGTCGAGAGCATGTCATCCATGACATGGACAATCGGAATCACGGAGAGGAAGAAGGAAATCAGGCTGGTCGTAAATAAGGTTTTCCAGAAAAACTTTTTGCCGATGGCGCGCATTGAAATCAAGATGACCGGGAAGTTGACGCAGTAGTAGATGATACCGGCGATATCAAAGTTACCGGTGTTCAGGTGCAGAAGAGAGACCAGACCGGTGCGGATTAACTGGCACATACCGAAGAGGCCGCCGGAGTACAGTTTTGCCGGGACAATAAACCAGTTTGTCGCTGCGGCATAAATCAGAGCGCCTACGGTTGCGCCGAGCAGCTGCGAGAGCAACGCCTTTTGTTCCGCGCGTTTTTTATCGAGTTCCATGAGTTGCTTCCCCCTTTTTGTTCGTGGAAGTATCATATCATAAGAGTTCCTGTAAAGATACAGCGGAAGCGGCTTTTTCTCTTGCAAAAGCGGTGGTTCGAAGATTGTTTTTTCCAAAGGGCAAAGCAGCTTTTTTCTTGAAATGAAAAAGACAGAATGTTATAGTTTTAGTGTATGTCTTAATAAGAGTAACAGTTATAACGAACTATAGAAGAGAAGGAGGTGACCGGGATGAGTGACAGTGATGGTGGAGGTCGAAGTAAGATCGCAGCGGACAGGATGTTCGCCGGAATGTGCCTCGCGCGATATTCCGGGAACCTTTTGCATTTTCAGAAGTAGAGGAAGGCTTTTGCCGCTCTCTCCTGTTCGCCGCGCCTCCGGTTTGACTGTCAGTGCGCAACCAGTCAACGAGCTGCCTGAGCAGCTTAGAAGAACAGAGAGGAGAGAGTATGGGAGATAAGGGCATGAAGACCCGTGAAGAAATCCAGCAGGAAATTCTGGAAATTCTCCGCGGGCGCAAATCACCGAAGATTATGCGCGATGAGCTCGACGAATATCATGCGGGCGATCTCGCGGCAGCGCTGGATCAGATTACGATTGAAGAGAGAGAGCGCTTTTATCGCCTGGAGAGCGATGAAGATCTCGCGGAAGTGCTAGAGCACTGCGACGAGGCGGATAAGTACCTGGAAGAGATGAGTCTGCACCGCGCGGCCAGCGTGCTCGCAAAGATGGAGCCGGACGTCGCGGTTGACCTCATGAAAGAGACCGACTCCGTCAAGAAAAAAGAATGGCTCGAGCTCATGGATGCCGAGTCGAGAAGTAGACTGCAGAGTCTCGCATCCTTCGATGAGGATTTAATCGCGAGCCGCATGACGACGAACTTCGTCTGGCTGTACAGCAATATGACCGTGCGGGAGGGCATGAAGTCTCTTGTCGAGCAGGCGGAGGAGCACGACAACATTTCGGTGCTCTATGTGCTGGACCCGCAGGGTGTCTTTTACGGTGCAATCAACTTAAAGGATTTAATCATTGCCCGCAGGGACACCGAACTCTCGGACATCATCATGACACAGTTCCCGTATGTCTACGCCGATGAGCGCATCGAGGACTGCATCTGGATTATCCGGGATTATTCCGAGGAGAGTATTCCGGTCCTTTCTTCCGACAACCACATCCTCGGCGCAATCACCTCGCAGGAAATCGCAGAGGTGGTCGGCGATGAGATGGGAGAGGACTACGCAAAGTTGGCAGGTCTCTCCGCGGAGGAAGATCTGAACGAACCGCTGCAGCAGAGCGTCAAGAAGCGTCTGCCATGGCTTATTCTGCTCCTTGGCCTTGGCATGGTCGTCTCGACCGTAGTGGGTCTCTTCGAAGGTGTGGTGGCGCGCCTCACGATTGTCATGGCCTTCCAGTCCCTGATTCTGGACATGGCCGGAAATGTCGGTACCCAGTCGCTCGCTGTCACGATTCGCGCCCTGATGGACGATCAGCTCACGCCGAAACAAAAGTTGAAGCTGATTCTCAAAGAGATCAATGTCGGAACACTGAACGGTGCGGTCCTCGGAGTGCTCGCCTTTGTCGGCGTCGGTGTCTACATCGCGTTCTTCAAAGGCATGCCGATTCACTACGGCTTTGCAATTTCCGGCTGTATCGGCATCTCCCTCGTTGTCGCAATGTTGATTTCGAGTCTGGTCGGCACGGCCGTCCCGATTTTCTTCAAGCATATTCATGTAGACCCGGCAGCGGCTTCCGGTCCGTTGATTACGACCATCACCGACTTGGTCGGTGTCGTGACCTACTACGGTCTTGCGTGGCTCCTCCTGCTGGAGTTTATGCATCTTTGAACATAAGATAATAAACAGAAAAGAGCTGTTCTCCCTTTGCCTGGAGAGAGGCTCTTTTCTTTGCTTTGTTTACATCTTCCGGTGACTCTGCAATACCTGCACGATGATTGCTGTACCAATTCCTTTGTCCGCTTAGCCGCTTTTTCAAACGATAACAGTATGTTGAGAAAATGTGAAAACAGCCGTAAGTTCTTAGACTTATCAGAAGATATATGCTAAACTGTAGTTATTACAAACCGTATCAGGGTTTCTTGGGAGGTGCTTATGAAAGTGTGGAGGAGATTTGTGTGTGCGCTGTCCGTGGCCGCAGTTTCCGCGGCGCTGGCTGTCCCGGCGCTCGCCGACGGCGCGCAGTGGAAGCGAAATGACCGCGGCTGGTGGTATGAGGAGGCAAATGGTGCCTATCCGACCGATGCGTGGCGTCTCATCAACGGCAAGTGGTACTATTTTGATGCCATCGGCTATATGGCGGAAAGCCGCTGGATCGGCAACTACTATGTCGGCGCCGACGGCGCAATGCTTGCAGGAACCTGGACGCCGGACGGCTACTATGTGGATGCGAGCGGCAAATGGGTCGAGGGTCTTCGCCACCCGGTTGTAGAGGCAGAGCCTGTCCGGCGGGCGAGTAGCGGGGGTAACCGAAGCACCGGCAGAAGCGGCGGTGGCGGCGGCGGAAGCAGAAGCGGCGGCAGAAGACGCGGCGGTTCCGGCGGCGGAAGTACGGCGGGCACGACTGTGACGGCATCGACGCAGGGACAGGAAAGCGGCAATTCTCCGAATACGATGGTGAATGCAAACACAGGCGCTCAGAATGCCGCAAATACAGCTACGGCGGCGGCACAGACCGAAAGCGAAGAGACGAGAGTCATTGCAGCTCTCCAGGCGCAGGGACTTACCGAGAAAGAAGCGAAGCTCTATTATGATATCAATGCCTACCGCGAGAGTCTCGGCCTGCAGAAATTATCGTTCTCGAAATCGCTGACCACGGTTGCGAGAACGCATGTGGTGGATGCCAATGCTTACAACCCGAAAGATCAGGTCGATGCGAGAGGCGTGCAGGGCAATCTGCACAGCTGGTCTTCGCACGGCAACTGGACACCTGTGGTTTACACCGGCGACCACCTGTATGCGTCCGCCATGTGGAGTAAGCCGAGAGAACTGACTTCTTATCAGGGCAACGGCTATGAGAATTCAGCGTGGTCCGGCGGACTTCTTACCCCCGAGGAGGCTTTGGATCTCTGGCAGCACTCGGAGGGGCACAATGCCGTCATGACAACCCAGGGCGCGTGGTCCGACTTAAAGACCATGGGTGTCGGCATCGACGGCAACTATGCCTTTGTGTGGTTTGGCAAAGACGCGGATCCGGCCGGGTACTACGATGTTCCGGATTACCAGGTGCTTCGCCCGTAACAAAAACAACTTGCTTTCTGAGCCCGCTCTGCTATAATAAAATGCGTGTTGCGGGGCGTGGCTCAGTTTGGCTAGAGCGCACGGCTGGGGGCCGTGAGGTCGCAGGTTCAAATCCTGTCGCCCCGAGTTGGATCAAACAGGAGATTCCCGAATCTCCTGTTTTTTTGTTACAAGTCGCAATGTCCGTGCGGTTATTTTTATTTGCGATAGCTAAGTTCGCGGGCGCATCTCTGTATTTTTGCGGGAACACATGGTATAATTGCACATGTGTCAGCGCGATAAAGGATTTTTTTCTATGAAAAAGATGGTAGCCTTTGATTTTGACAAGACACTCTATGACCACAAGGCGCTGGAGATTCCCGCGAGCGCAAGGAGAGCGCTGCGGGAACTGCGGGAGCGAGGGCAGCTCGTAGTGCTTGCGACAGGAAGAGATATGTCAACGCATTACTCTCGCCCGTTTCTGGATCTGGTCAATGCGGACGCCCGCGTGGAGCAGAACGGCGCCAAGGTGGTTGCCGACGGCAAAGTGCTCTTTGAGCACTTCATTGACCGCGCGCTTCTTCGGCGCATGCTGGACTACGCAGAGGAGACCGGCATCGGTTTCGGTGTCACCATAGAAGATGAGGACTACTACATAAACCCCGAGCGCATCCGCGAAGCGGAGATGAAGCGCTGGGGGCAGTGCGGTCGGCAGTTCAAGGACGCGTGGGCGCTCCTTGACAAAAAGATACGCACGGTCAACTTTATCGGCACGGAAGAAGAGGCGAGAGCCATGGAGCGGGCATTCCCGACTTTACAGCTTCGCATGTTCTCCGTGAACTACGGCGCGGACATCATTGAAAAAGGCATCAGCAAGGCAGAGGGATTAAAGAAACTCTGCGCGTATTACGGCTTGGAAATGCGCGATGTCTATGCGTTCGGCGATTCCTTTAACGACAGCGAGATGCTCGAAGAGGCCGGTGTCGGCATTGCGATGGGCAATGCGAAGGAGGAGCTGAAGGCCATTGCGGACTATGTCACAAGCCCGATTGACGAAGACGGTATTTGGAATGCCTGTAAGCACTTTCAGCTGGTGTGAGTGCCCGGGGAAAAAACAAGGAGGCCGATATGAGAGAAGAACTGAAACAGTTTCGCGAGGCGATGAAGAAGCGTGGAGTCACGGTCTATTATCAGCCGTATTCCGATGCACACGGCAGTGAGGACATCAGTGCCCGCGATCAGAGCGTGCGTGAAATCAGCGGTTTTACCGGAGATTCCTGCACCTTGGTTGTTCTGGAGAAAGAAGCATACATCTGGACCGACAGCAGATTCTTTGTGCAGGCGGAAATAGAATTGAAAGACAGCGGCGTCGGCCTCATGAAAGCGGGCGTCCCGGGCACCCCGTCGATTACCGCTTATCTCGAAGAGAAGTTCCCGGAGGGCGGGACGCTCGCTTTTTATGCGCCGCTGCTCGGAACTAAGACCGGCAAGGGGTTGAAGGAACTCGTTGAGAAGAAGAAAGGCAAGCTGATCACCGACCTTGACCTCGTCGATGATATCTGGAAGGATCGCCCGGAGAGAAGCCATGGGCCGATCTGGGTGCATGAGCTGAAGTACACCGGCGAAGAGGCGAAGAGCAAGATTGATCGCGTGCAGGAGGCTATGAAGAAGCTCGACAGCACAGTCTTCCTGACCGGCAGATTGGATGAGATTTCCTGGGTCACGAACCTGCACGGCTCCGACATTGCCTGCAACCCGGTCTTCCTGTCCTATCTGATGGTGAAGCCGCGCTCCGCAAAGCTCTTCTGCCAGGAGAACGCTCTCACGGAGGAGGCGAAGAAGTATCTCGCGAACCAGGGTATCAAGAGCGGTTCCTATGACGATTTCCTCGCTGAGGTCGGCAAGCTGAAGGACGAGCGCGTCCTGACCGATCTTCGCGATTTGAACTATGCGGTCTACAATGCGGTTGCCGACAAGAATACGATTGTCGATGCGCTGAGCCCGATTTCTCTGATGAAGATTGTCAAGAACGAGACCGAGCTGCAGGGCTTCCGCGACTGCCACGTCCGCGACGGTGTGCACCTCACCAAGTTCCTCTATTGGCTGAAGAAGACCGTCAAAGAGGGCAAGGCGGACAACTATACGGAGTACGATCTCGGCGAGAAGCTGGATTCGTTCCGCGCAGCGGACCCGAAGTACATCGAGCTCAGCTTCCCGACCATTCCGGCTTATCAGGCCAATGCGGCAATGGCACACTATATGCCCTCCAAGGAGCAGAGTTCGGTTGTGAAGCCAGAGGGACTGTTCCTCGTGGACTCCGGCGCACACTATCTGGACGGCACGACGGATGTCACGAGAACCATTGCACTCGGCGATATTACGCCGGAGCAGAGCCGCGACTATACGCTCGCGGTGGTCGGCATGCTGAATCTGATGTTTGCGGTATTCCCGTACTACGCGACCGCACCGAACCTCGACACCTATGCGCGTCAGACCATGTGGAGATACGGCAGAGACTTTGGCCACGGCACCGGTCACGGCGTCGGCTTCGTGAACAATGTCCATGAGCTTCCGGTCTCGGTGCGCCCGTGGGTACATCCGGACTACAGAAGAGAGGTCGCTTTTGAGCCGGGTATGGTGACGAGTGACGAGCCGGGCGTCTATGTTGACGGCGGTTACGGCATCCGCATCGAGAACATGCTGATTTGCGTGAAGGATACGGAGCATGAGGGCTTTAACCGCTTCGAGAACCTGACTTGGGCACCGCTCGATCCGGACGCTCTGGATTTCAGCGTCATGTCGAAGGATGATATCCGCCGCTTTAACAAGTATCAGAAGCGCGTCCGCAAGACCATTGCGCCGCTGCTTCCGGAAGAAGAGAGAGAATGGCTCATTCATGAGACAAGAAAAATTCGCCGCGAGAAAAAGCACTGAGCGGCACAGTAATCCCGAAACAAAGGCGCTTTTGAAAAAAAGCGGCGCAGCGAAATCAGCTGCGCCGCTTCGCGCTGTCTCCGAGACGGCGCGCTGTCCCCATGAGAAGCGCTGCGGCGGCTGTTCTTACAGCCACTTGCCCTACGAGGAACAGCTTCGCAAAAAGCAGAGAGAGGCAGAGAAACTGCTCGGCAAGTTCTGTAAGGTAGAGCCCATTGTGGCGGCACCCGAGCCGTTGCACTACCGAAACAAGGTGACGGCGAGCTTCGGGTTTCAGAATAAGAAGCTCGTGGTCGGTGTGTACGAGCGGGACAGCCACAGGGTTGTTCCGATCGACCACTGCCGCATCCAGAACCGCACGGCGGACCGCATCATCCACATCATCCGCGATTTGGCGGTCTCCTTTCGCCTGAAGGCCTATGACGAGGATCTTAGAATCGGTACGCTCCGCCATGTTCTGGTTCGCACCTCCGAGGCGACCGGTCAAATCATGGTGGTGATTGTGACCGGCACGCCCATCTTCCCGGGCAGCAAGAACTTTGTCACTGCCCTCAGAAAGCAGTGTCCCGAGATTACGACCGTCATCCAGAACATCAACCCGCAGAAAACCAGCATGATACTCGGAGAGCGCGACAAGGTGCTCTACGGCAAGGGCTACATTGAAGATGAACTTCTAGGGCTTACCTTCCGCCTCTCGCCGGCCTCCTTCTATCAGGTGAATGCGAAGATGACGGAGAAACTATACGAGACCGCGCTCTCGTTTGCGAATCTGACTGCAAACGACACGGTGCTCGATGCCTACTGCGGTGTGGGTACCATAGGCATGGCGGCCTCCCGCAGCGCGGGACAGGTAATCGGCGTGGAACTGAACAAGGCTGCCGTGCGGGACGCAATCGCGAATGCAAAGCGGAACGGCATCGAGAACATACGCTTTTTCGCGGACGATGCGAGCGATTTTCTGCTGCGCGTCGCGGAGAGCGGCGAAAAGCTCGATGCGGTCATCATGGACCCGCCGCGGAGCGGCAGCACCGAGCGCTTCCTTGAGAGCGCCTGCAAGGTGAAGCCGAAGCGCATCATCTATGTTTCATGCAATCCGGAGACCCTCGCGCGGGATTTGCAACTCTTAAAGCGTTGGAACTACCACTGCGAGCGTATTGTGCCGATTGATAATTTTCCGTTGACGGAGCACTTGGAGTGTGTGGTATTGATGTCAAGGAAGGTTAGATAAGAGTCTCGAAAACCCTTGAAATCAGGGCGTTTGCGAGTTTCGACATCTAACGAGAAGTCACGAGAGCGGCTTGTTATCGGTAACTTATCAAAGGACAAAAAGTGTAAGGGTTGAGTTGCCAGATTAGATGTCATAGGGTTGAGTTAGTGGTTTCTTTGAAGCTGATATTAAAACCGTGGAAGCACACCCGCAGATTGCCGAGGGCTTTTGCGGCATGGAAATCATGGGCAAAGCCTACACTGAAAAGGCAGATGCTGGTGAAATCCTCCTTGCGGCTTGCAAGGATACAAAAAGCGTCGATTCGGTTCTGCTTGGCAGTTACCGTGGCTTTCAAATGGAGCTTTCGTTTGACAGCTTCCGGAACGAGTTCGATGTGACCTTGAAGGGCGCTGTGAGCCACAGAGTAGCCCTTGGCACGGATGCAGGAGGAAATATCACCCGACTGGACAATGCCCTTGCAGGCATCCCTGAGCGCTTAGAACGAGCCAATGAGCAGTTGAAGAACCTCTACAATCAGCAGGAAGCAGCCAAGGCGGAGGTTGGAAAACCGTTTCCGCAGGAAGCAGAGCTGACAGCAAAAAGTCAGCGGCTGGCGGAGTTGGATGCGGCTCTGAAATGGAGGATTCTGCGGAAAATCGTGACGAAAGGAACGAATCGGAGCGTCCTTCTGTGTTGGCCGATCTGAAATCCAAAGCAGAGCATATCCTGCCTGCAAAATGAAACCCGTGAGGAGGTGTTGTAATGGCAAAGCGAGACCAGGATGTTCATTTCCTTGCATCTAAGGAGAAGATCGAGCGAATCCATGAGAAGATGGACGAGCTTGGCATCCGCAGCATAGGAGCCTATCTGCGGAAAATGGCGCTGGATGGTTACTGCATCATACTGGATTTGCAGGATGTGAAAGCCCTGGTTTCACTCCTGCGAATCGGCTCCAACAACTTAAACCAGTATGCAAAGCGAGCGAATGAAACAGGCAGCATCTACCATGCCGACATTGAGGATTTGCAAAAAGGCTGGAGGAAATCTGGACGGACATGAGAGAAGTTCTTGTCCGCCTGTCCTCAATCCAGTAATCCGACAACTTGTCGGGAAGTCGCAGCTACGGTTGCGGTTTTTACATAAGGAAATATCTTTCGTTGTTATTCAAGAAAGTCATCTGGGATTAGATCAATAAATCGGAATATCAGGAGATGAAGAAAATGATTAATATGGAAATAAGAGATCCGTACAAAGGCAATTGTATAAGATCTTACAACGAATTGAATAATTATTTTGTACCAGAATTGGAACTTAGATATAGCAAAAATCCAAAAAGCAAAGATTCAAAAATACCAGAAGTGACAGAAGAATATAATAGCTATAGAGTATGGCTTCTATTTGCCGAATTTGAAGATTGGGTTTGCGTACAGGTTGCACATAGCAAAACAGATGTAAAAGAAGAAATTGAGTTTGTGTTGAAATGCTTGCCCCAAAAATGGAATAGAAATGACTGTGAATTAAAATTAAAGGATAGTCAATTTTATAAATGTGTTTGTCCAGTTCCGGATAAAGGGGAAGATTACAGGGATCTTCTATATAGAAAAATTGGAAATGAGAGCACTGAGTTCATAATCTGTGTTTTAGATGTTGATAAATACTTAGGGTTAGAAAAAAACGCAGAGCCTAATAAAAATGATGCAGAGAGAATTATTGAAATTTGCAAAAATCAGTACGCCGAAGCGAAAATTGCATATCAAACATTAGCGGTATATTGGCGGAAGGTTTCCAGTGCGATTGATGGACAAACAATTTCTTATGCGGTTGAGCATGAAAGTGAATTTAAATAGGTTCTTATCAGTTATTTGTCAGCCGATATCAGCTTTACCTGCCGAACAGGGAGCAGCTGGAAAGTGAGATCAACCCCTTTTAGAGCAAAATCGGCAATGAAAATAAGGAACATAAAAATCAGAATTTGTATTAAGAGCAATCATGAATGTAAGAAGGAGAATTTGTGGATATCTGCTGACCGGGTGGGGTGTCTTCTGTTTATGCCTGTTCATTGCAGAGCGGGTGACCGGGCAGGTCGTTCTGATAAGGTCAGTCAGACTGAATCTGGATGATTTTCTGTTCGTCCTGCTATGTCTTCTCTGTGCCGGTGCAGTTTCCTTTTTGATTCGTACATGGTGCAAAACGGTACGTAAGTCGGTAAAAGCATTGCTGGTCTGCGGCTGGATCGGGGTTATCTCCGGACTGCTGTTGGGGAGTCTGATCTGGTTGGGACGTCATGCAGTTACGACCTGGCACGAATTCGATTCACCGGATCAGCAGTATTCGCTGGTCGCGGGAGAGTCTACATTTCTGCTCCTCGGCAATATCCGGCTTTATGAACGGACTTCACCGATATTCATCAGGGAGCTTGATGCCACCCTATTCCCGGATGACGGCTTTGCTGCCATTGCAAGGGGTGCATATGAGATCTCCTGGGTAGGGGATGTGGTAACGTTGTCTGTCGATCAGAATTATGATGACCTGTGGGAGAGTGTGAAATTGGATATGGCAGATGACGGTAAAGTGCTGGCTTCATATAGCTATTATCCGGATGGCAGACCTGACTGGCGGGATGAGCAGGAAAAAACCTCTGGAAATGAGGAAACAGAATCTGGATCAGCTGATGCTGAACAGGCAGATCAATATCCTGATGAAGGAGAGCTGCAGATTATTAACGGCCTACTGGCTGTAGCACGTACAGTTGGTGATGCAGCTGTAGATGAGGCGAATGTCACATATACCGCGAAAGGGACGCCGGAGTTCGTGATTTCATCAGATTCGGAGGCGTATACCTATATCCTGTATGATCGCGAATCCACGAATGGGAAATGTGCACTGTATGTACTCTATCAGTCAGCAACGGATAAGGAAGGAGATTCAGATCCGCAGATCATGGAGATGTACGCATATGAATACGCCAGTGGCAAAGTCATCATGGCAGGCAGACATGCCTGGAGTGATGTAGGTACAGATGAATACCGTGAAGCGACGGGAGAATAAAAAAATCCCAGTTTGTCGGAAGAAAACTGAATATGCTTTTACTGAGATCTCGCACCAGAAAAGGTTCGGGATCTTTTTTTTTGCCCCGAAGGGGAGTGTGTGAAGAAATCTCTGTAAATAGGATTTCCTGTGTATTGACACTATCTGGCACTCGGCGATGATCGTGTGTCTTTATTTCGTTTGTCGAGTAATTAGTCTCCCAAAGCAATTGGTTTTCTCCCAAAACGTTGATATAATTGGGAGTAAATAAAAGCGATTGGGAGAAAGAAAAAGACAAAAGACAATTAGAAAATTTGATTACTCCATATTAAAAGATAGAACATGGGATAATGGAATACTGTCATAAGTCTCACAGATACAGGAGTATAAAGGCAAGCAGGAATTATTTACAAGGCAAAAGCCGAGGGAGCTTAAACGTCTTATTGAGATAGCCAGGATACAGAGTACGGAAAGCTCTAACCGTATTGAATGGATTGTAACAACCAATCCAAGGTTAAAACAGCTTATGGACGATAAGACCACGCCAAGAAATCGTGATGAAGAGGAAATTCTCGGCTATCGAAATGTTTTAGCTTTGGTGCATGAAGATTATAATGCCATACCGGCAGGGAGCGATGATGGCATGTCCGAGTCTCGGAAGCTCCTCCGTGGAATCAGCCCTAAAAAACTGGTAGAGGATGGAACCCTGACACGATGGGGAGCAGAAAGAAAAACGCACTATGTCCGATCGGATGCTGCCCTCTGAAATAGAAATATAAGAGGCAGTCAAGGGTTTATGGGCTCTGATAACTTTGAAGTTGTAGAGGTGATACGGTGTTATTTCACATTTTTAATTCTCAGGAGGAACGAAGGAACTATGGTGGTTCTGCATTCGTTGAAATACAATTTTGTAAGTTGCCAAGTGGAACTGCCACAGATAGATTAGTTGCAGTTGATAGTATAAATAACTGGCAAGATGATTCTTTGTATATAGATGACGAAAATGTATTTTACAAAGAATACAGTAGTATTTTTGATTGTGGTATATATAACAATTTGAAATGCGGAACGGTAGATATATACGGAATCAACTACTATGCACCAGCTTTAATAGATTCTATCATAGAAAGACTTCGTAGAGAAAAACCGGTAGATTATGAAGTGTTGATAGATTGGCTGATTAAGTCAAGAAGATATAACGGATTCTACATTTTAGGGTTATAAACAACTTCCGGTTTATCGATCTGAAAAGCACCTGTGGACAACTTCCCGCAAAGCGGTTTTCGTGGATGGTTTCCAGAACAAATAAATTGAAAACCTCTGACATCAATGGCGTTGTCCTAAGGCACTTGGAGTGTGTGGCGCTGTTGGAAAAGAAGTCATAAGAATAAAGAACAATGGATGAGAATAGAGGTGAAATCATATGGAGCTCATGGATTATTTAAAATGGAGAAATGACGTAAGCTTTAGTGCAGCGCCGTTTAATGAAATCGACAACGTCATTTTGTCCTATCTTGCCTATGCGGACTTCGGTGAACTCTTGCATGAACCGAAGCGGCATGTGAGCATCGAAACCTGCTTCAAACGCTTTTTGGAAAAGCACGACTTGGCGGAAGTACAGGAGAGCAAGCACTTTATCGAGAGAGCGCCGCTTTTACTCGAGGACATGGTATGCGGGGCGCGCTTCCGGGGAACTAAAGTCGCGCACTTCAGAGAGGTCTTTGACAAGGAGAAGGTGCAGCAGTTTGCGGCACTCGTGTTTCTACTTCCGGATGGAACAAAGTATGTTTCGTTTCGCGGCACGGATTCAAGTATCACGGGTTGGAAAGAAGACTTTTTAATGAGCATTACCGCGGAGACCGAGGGCGCGAAGGAAGCGGTTTCCTATCTAAACGATGTCGCCGCTTCTGTCGACGGGGACTTTATCCTAGGCGGACATTCGAAGGGCGGCAACTTTGCGATGTATGCTGCCGCATTTTGCGAGGAGGCGGTCAAAGACCGTATTGTCAAAGTCTATAATAACGACGGCCCCGGCTTTCGGGAAGAGATTGTGCGCACCGCGGCGTACCGAGAGCTGCTGCCAAAGGTAACGAACGTTCTCCCGCAGACCTCTATCATAGGGCAATTACTTTCCAACGAGGCGGCGCATATTGTCGTAAAGAGCACAGCGGCAGGTATCTTTCAGCACGACGTGACAACTTGGGAAGTGACCAAAGACAAATTTGTCGGCGCGGAGCTGGACGCTTTCAGTGACTTCGTCAAGGTATCACTCGGAACTTGGCTTGAAACCATGGATGATGAGACGCGGAAATCCCTGGTCGAGACTGTCTTCTCCATGATTGAGATGACAGAGGCGGAGACCTTCTTGGAGTTCGGAGAGAATTTACTCAAGAATAGCGGGCTTATCATAAAGGGGCTTGGGAAGCTCCCGAAAGAGAAGCGAAGTGAATTGACGGCTGCACTCGGGAGCCTCGCCGAGGCGGGCAGAGCAACTGTGCTCGACAAGATACCCAAAATCACCCTGCCCGGCGTGGAGGCAAGGTCTCGTGAGGAAGCAGAAGAGCGAAGCGGACAAAATTGATTTTTATGATGCGTTCACGCGGCGTAGTTTGCTCTCAGCACGATAATCCGTATCGGAGAGAGTGTGCCGAGATAAGAACAAACTTTACGTAAATCTTGCACTTTCAGTGGATTCGTGTCTATAGTAGTTACAGATAACCTTGTTTTCGAGTTCGGAAAGGGGCGGCGGATGAAGGGGAAAATCTGGGATCTGTATGCACCTATCTACAGTCGGGCAATGCGGGCGGAGGAGAGGAGTTATGCGTATCTGTATCGCCGCATTTCGAAGCTGGTTCGCGCTAAGGAAGTGCTGGAGCTTGCCACCGGGCCCGGTGTGCTCGCGAAGCGCATTGCGCCGGTCACCAAGCGCATGCTCGCGACGGATTATTCGGAGGGCATGATTGCGGAAGCAAAAAAAGGCACCTGCCCGAAAAACTTGCGCTTTGAGGTGGCGGATGCCCTATCCTTGCCCTATGCGGACGCGAGCTTCGATGCTGTGATCATTGTGAATGCCCTGCATCTTTTGCCGGAGCCGGAGCGCGCTCTGCGGGAAATAGCCCGCGTGTTGCGTCCAAACGGTATTTTGATTGCCCCGAATTTTGTGAAGAAACGAGAGCACTTTGTCGGTCGTTGCTGGGAAGCTGTTCTGGGGCTAGTCGGTGTGCGGTTCGAGCATCAGTGGACGGTGGGGGAATATCTTGCTTTTTTCAGAGATAATGGTTGGGAGCTGCTGTTTTATAAGGAAACGCAGGCGAGAATGCCCTTTCTCTATGTAGAATGTGGGAGAAGTTAAGAATGGGAGGAGAGGTGTAGCATAGTCTTTGCTTCTTCGATGCCGCTCTTGGTGCGAAAGACAGACTTAAGAGCCTGTCTCACGGCAGAGGGCGGCGTGTGATTTTCGAGCGCGTTTGCAATATAGTCGGCCTCGAGGAGTATCTGATAGTCTGTGCCGTCGACCGCATCGTAACTGTGGTGATGTCCGACCAGAAAAACGATGCGCTCTAACAATTCGCCCGGGATCCCGGCGTCCCGTAAAAAAGCGCGCACCAGAACAGCGCCTTCGCGCTCCTGGTTCTTGCCGTCGGTATTGCCATATTTTTCGCGGCAGAGCGGGCAGGCAATGTCATGTGTGATGGCCGCGACCTCCAGTACATAGCGCTCGCGCTTTGAGAGGCATTCGCCGTCGGCAATGTCCCGCGCATAGCCCCAGACGCGGAGAAAATGGTCGATGTCATGCAAATTTCCCTTTGAGTAGTAGGCCATATCCCGTGCGATTTCTTTGACTGTTTTCATCCGTGAGTACCTCCGCATTGTTCTTGTATGCATTTTGGAACAAAGCACGAAAAAAGTCCAGTGCTTCCGCAGAAAGCACTGTCAAACGGTTGTTTTTAACACTCTGCCGAAAAAGTGGGGAAGGATGACAGTGTCAATTAGTCAACATTACCTTGACAAGTGTGCCAATCGGTGATAAAGTGAGCGCGTATTTTATTGTTCCGGTGTTGTGAAGAGAGGCAGGAAATGAGGCATCGTTCTGAGATTATGCAAAACCTTTTGCTGCTGAGCCAGTTCGGTCTTTCTCTCGCGGCGCCGCTTCTTTTATGCCTTTTTTTCTGTCACTATCTGGTTGCACGCTGGCAGGTCGGCGCGTGGGTGTATATTCCGGGCTTTTTCTTTGGGCTCGGCGGCTCCTTCACGACGGCATGGAAACTGTATCGGCGGGAATGTGAGCGGACAGAACAGGAAGAGAAGGAAAAGGAAACGCGTATTGCGAGCAATGACCATCGCTGACCGGGAAAAGGAGCAGAACTATGAAGGTACAGGAAGCTGTCCGGCGCGAAACTGGACGGGTGGCACTCCATGTAGTGTTCATGACTCTTGTCATGCTGGCCGTTTTTTTTGCGCTACACCTGGCATTTCCGAAGCAAATCGGCTTTTCTTACGGCACAGTTTTCTCTGCCTTGCCGGGCGCAGCGGTGGGGATATTAAACTTCTTTCTGATGGGACTCACGGTGCAACACGTCGCAGGTCTCGAAGATCCCAAGGAGGCAAAGCGGTTCATGCAGAAATCCTATGTGAATCGCAATACCATGCAGATTGTGTGGATGATATTGGCGGTGGCAGTGCCTGTCATTCATCCGGTCGCGGGTATTCTGCCGCTGTTTTTCCCGGGGTTTTCCGTGCGGCTGCAAGGCATCTTCCCGCCGAAGAAAGAGCAGAAAACCAAACAAGGGGGTGAGATCTAAGTTATGAATTTTGATATTTCCGGCGCAAAGATTTTCTTCCGCATTCCGACACATCTGCCGCTCATCGGTGACATTGTTGTCTCGGAGACGGTGGTTGTCTCCTGGCTGGTGATGCTGATTATCACGGGACTCTGTATTTTTCTGACCCGCGATTTAAAGGTGGAACACATCGGAAAACGGCAGGCGCTCGCAGAGCTCATTGTGGAGAGTGCGGAAAATCTGGTGCGGAACAACACGGGCGGAAACAAGTTCGACTATCTGATTCCGTTTGTCGGTGCGTTGTTTTCCACGAGTGTGATTTCGAACCTGATCAGTCTCGTCGGACTCAGAAGTCCGACGGCCGATTTGTCGGTTGAAGCTGCCTGGGCGGTGACCGTCTTTACGATGATCACGCTGAACAAGATCAAGGCGGGCGGTTTGCTCGGCTATCTGAAGGGCTTCACGACGCCGATTCCGGTGATGACACCGTTTAACATTCTCTCCGAGATTGCAACGCCGATCAGTATGGCGTGCCGTCACTTCGGCAATGTGCTCTCGGGCGTGGTCATCAACGGACTGATTTATGCGGCGCTTGGCGTTGCCTCGGCAGCGCTCTTTGGCCGGATTCCCGGCGTGATCGGAGATTTTCTGGGAAGTCGGGTTCCCATTCTTGCAGTCGGCTTGCCGGCCATCCTGTCGTTTTATTTCGACTGGTTTTCCGGCATCATGCAGGCTTTCATTTTCACAATGCTCACCATTATGTACATTGCAAATGCCGCGGAAGGATGAGACGGCGCTTGCAATCACCAACATTTAGGAGGATAGAGTCATGACAGATTTTCAGTTTCTTGCAAGAGGTATCGCACTGATGGGGTGCGGAATTGGTGCGGGCTGCGCGCTGATCGCCGGCATTGGCCCCGGCATCGGCGAGGGCAATGCAGTCGCAAAGGCGCTCGAAGCCATTGGCCGTCAGCCGGAGTGCAAGGGCGATGTGACGAGCACCATGCTGCTCGGCTGCGCAATCGCAGAGACCACAGGTATTTATGGTTTCGTCACGGGTCTGCTTCTGATCTTTGTGGCGCCGGGCATGTTCATGAATTTCCTGAAGTAAATCGGGAGGAGCGGAATGGATACACAGGCACTGGTAACCATCGTGCCTTCGACTTTTATTCTGACCATCCTGAATCTCTTCATCCAGATATTTTTGATGAAGAAGTTCCTGTTCAAACCCATTCGGCGCGTCCTCGAAGAGCGCCAGAAACGGGCGGATCAGAACATACGGGCAGCGGAACAGGAAAAAGCAGAGGCAGAGGCTGTCAAGGCAGAGTATACAAAGAATATGGAGCAGGCGCGCGCAGAGGCGGCCGGCATACTGGAGCGCGCAAAGCAGGATGCTTCGCAGCAGGCAGATGCTCTGCTTGCAAGTGCGAGAACCGAGGCGCAGTCGCTGAAAACGAAGGCGGAAAATGATATCCGCCAGGAGAAAAAGCGCGTTCTCAATGAGGCGAAGGATGAAATTGGCGGTCTTGCGATGGATATTGCAGGGCGAGTGATAGAGCGGGAGGTTCATGAGGCGGATCACCGCGCGCTGATTGATGATTTTCTGCAGAAGGTTGAGGATGCGTCATGATGCGCGTTGCAGAGCTTTATGGCGGGAGTCTCTATGATCTTGCGGCAGAGGAGCAGCAGGAACGGGAGATTTTGGCTGAGATGAAGGGCGTGCAGGCTCTGTTTCACGAAAATCCGAAGTACTGTGAGCTGCTCTCGGAGCCCAGCATACCGAAGGACAAGCGCTTGGGGCTTTTGGATCAGGCATTCCGGAACGAAATCAGACCCTATCTTCTGAATTTCTTAAAGCTCATTACCGAGAGGGAGCTGTTGTCTCAGTATGGGGGCATGTGCCGCGCCTATGAGCGCCGTTTCAACGCAGCGCACAATATTGTCGCAGCAACTGTGCGCACAGCTGTGCCGCTTGACCAGGAAGAGCGTGATAGGCTGAAAGAAGCGCTGGGGAAGCGGAGCGGAAAACAAGTGGTGCTGCGGGAGATGCTCGATGCAAGTCTGCTCGGCGGCATTGTGGTTGAGATCGACGGAAAGACCCTGGACGGCAGCGTCGCGGGTCGTCTCCTTGAGATTCGCAAAAAAGTGGAAGAAATAGTACTGTAAAAAGGTGGGCACAGAATGGAATTAATGTCAGAAAAGATCTCTGAGGTCATTCGAAGCCAGATTAAATACTATGAGAATGCCATCATTCAGAACGAGACCGGGACAGTGCTCACGGTCGGAGACGGTATTGCGAGGGTTTCCGGACTTTATAACTGCATGTCCGGTGAACTCCTCGAATTCCAGAATGGTAGCTTCGGTATGGCACAGAATCTGGAAGAAAACAGCGTCTCGGCGGTTTTGTTCGGCTCGGACGTCGGCGTTCAGGAGGGGCAGGCTGTAAAACGTACGGGGCGTGTGGTCTCAGTCCCGGTCGGAGAGGCGCTCCTTGGTCGCGTGGTCAATGCAATCGGCCAGCCGATTGACGGCGCAGGTCCGATTGATAGCAAAGAATATCGCGCGGTCGAGAGCCCGGCGCCCGGCATCATTGACCGCCAGCCGGTCAAAGAGCCAATGCAGACGGGAATCAAGGCAATCGACTCGATGATCCCGATCGGACGCGGTCAGCGTGAATTGATCATTGGCGACCGCCAGACCGGAAAGACGACGATTGCGCTCGACACTATTCTGAACCAGAAGGGCAAGGATGTCATTTGTATTTATGTCGCAATCGGACAGAAGCGTTCCACCGTCACAGCACTGGTGAATACGCTCAAAGAGGCGGGCGCGATGGACTACACGATTGTCGTCGCGGCAACGGCTTCGGAGCCGAGCCCCCTGCAGTACATTGCGCCGTATGCGGGCTGCGCGATGGGCGAATATTTTATGAATCGCGGTCAGCATGTGCTGATTGTCTACGATGACCTCTCGAAGCACGCGGTTGCATACCGCGCAATTTCGCTGCTGATTCGCCGTCCGCCGGGCCGTGAGGCATACCCCGGCGATGTCTTCTACCTGCACTCGCGTCTGTTAGAGCGCGCGGCAAAGCTCTCGGCGGACAAGGGCGCGGGTTCCATGACAGCGCTTCCCATCATTGAGACGCAGGCAGGCGATGTCTCGGCGTATATTCCGACCAACGTGATTTCGATTACCGACGGCCAGATTTTTCTTGAGACTGAACTTTTCCACAGCGGCGTTATGCCGGCTGTGAATCCGGGTATTTCGGTGTCGCGCGTCGGCGGCAACGCGCAGGTCAAGGCAATGAAAAAGGTCGCCGGAACCTTGAAGCTCATTTACTCGCAGTTTCGTGAATTGCAGAGCTTTGCCCAGTTCGGTTCGGATCTGGATGCAGACACCAAGGCGCGTCTCGCACAGGGAGAGCGCATTGTGGAAGTCCTGAAACAGGGAAAGTCAACGCCGATTCCGGTTGAAAAACAGGTCGCGATTCTCTATGCAGTTGTCAATCACATTTTGACGCCGGTTCCAGTCGAAAAAATCAGGGAATTTGAAGCGGTATTGTACCGCTTCCTCGACAGAGATCCAGACGGTGTCGCTGTTATGGAGGAAATCCGGCAAAATGGAGCCTATAGCGCGGAGGGAGAAGAGCGATTGAAGCAGGCGCTTCAGCGCTGCGTCGAGGAGTTCCTGCAGAGTGAGCAGACGAGCAAAGCGCAGGCTTAACAGGAGGAGACGATGGCTGCAGCAAATATGAAGTCCGTCAAACTCCGGATTAAAAGCATACAGAATACCATGCAGATCACGAAGGCGATGGAACTGGTCGCATCTTCGAAACTGCGGAGAGCCAAGGAAAAGGCGGAGGCCAGCGCGCCATATTTTTCAGCGCTTCGGCAGACTTTGATCAATATTGCCGCGGAAAATACGGATTATACCAGCGTTTATGCGCGGAAAAATCAAAGCCATAGGCATTGCTATGTGCTGATTGCAGGTGATCGCGGCATGGCGGGCGGTTACAATGCCAATCTGTTTCGCGCTTTTGAGACGGAGAGCAGAGAAAAGGAATTCGCAGTGCTTCCGCTTGGCAGAAAGGCGCGGGATTATGTCGCGCAGAAGAGGCTCGAATGCCTGGAAAGCGAGAAGATGATGGTCGCTTCCATCCGCGTCTCGGACTGCTATGCAGTCGCAAGACAGCTCTGCGCGTTGTTTCGCACAGGAGAGTTTGGACATATTTCGCTTTTTTATACCGATTTTGTCTCTCTGATGAAGCAGGAGCCAGGTTCTTCCAGTCTGCTGCCGCTTGTCGATTTCAAAAATGAAGACTGTGCAATCTGCGGCAAAGAAGGAGAAGAGAAAAAGAAAGCGCAGAACCTGATTCTCTACGAGCCGAGCGCAGAGGAAGTCTTTGACGCCATTGTGCCGGAGTATCTCGCAGGTCTTTTGTACAGCGCGGTCGCAAGCTCGCTCGCAAGTGAGTATGCGGCGCGCCGCACAGCCATGGAGGCTGCGACGGACAATGCGGGTGAGATGATTGACAAACTGAGCCTCTATTACAACCGCGCGCGCCAGGCGAGCATCACACAGGAGATCACAGAAATTGTCAGCGGCGCAGAGGGCAGCAATGGATAAGCGCTTATGAAGGAGAAGCTTTGATGAGTGAGCAGCATGTAGGTAAAGTCGTACAGGTGACGGGCGCTGTGCTAGATGTCCGCTTTGCGGAGGGAGAACTTCCGGCGCTCCTCCATGCGATTGAAGTAGATATGCCGGAGGACAAAAAACTCATTGCGGAGGTGGCACAGCAGATCGGCGATGACACCGTCCGCTGCATTGCGATGAGTTCGACCGACGGTCTGGTGCGCGGCGCCGCCGCGCGCGACTTAAACGGTCCCATCACAGTGCCGGTCGGCGATGCGTGTCTTGGCCGTGTTTTCAACCTGCTCGGCGAGACAGTTGACAACGGCCCGGCCGTGGAAACAACGGAGCGCCGCAGCATTCACCGCCCGGCACCCTCGTTTGAAGAGCAGACACCGGCGACGGAGATTCTGGAGACTGGCATCAAGGTTGTTGACCTGATCTGCCCCTATGCAAAGGGCGGCAAGATTGGTCTGTTTGGCGGCGCGGGCGTTGGCAAGACTGTCCTCATTATGGAATTGATTCACAATGTCGCGACGGCACACGGCGGCATTTCGGTCTTTACAGGCGTCGGCGAGCGAACGAGAGAGGGAAATGATCTCTACGGCGAAATGAAGGAGAGCGGCGTTCTCGAAAAGACCGCCCTGGTCTACGGACAGATGAATGAACCGCCGGGTGCAAGAATGCGCGTGGGTCTCTCAGGCCTCACGATGGCGGAGTATTTCCGCGATGAGAGAAATCAGGATGTGCTTCTCTTCATCGACAACATTTTCCGCTTTACCCAGGCGGGTTCCGAGGTCTCGGCGCTGCTCGGACGCATGCCGTCTGCCGTCGGGTATCAGCCGACGCTCGCGACGGATATGGGCGCGCTGCAGGAGCGCATCACTTCGACCAGAAAGGGATCCATCACTTCGGTGCAGGCAGTTTATGTCCCGGCTGATGACCTGACGGATCCGGCACCGGCGACTACGTTCACACATCTGGATGCAACAACAGTGCTCTCGCGCGATATCGCGAGCAAGGGCATTTATCCGGCAGTGGATCCGCTTGATTCGACAAGCCGCATTTTGACACCGGAAGTCGTTGGGGAAGAGCACTATAAGATTGCGAGGGACGTGCAGGAAGTTCTGCAGCGCTATAAGGAACTGCAGGATATCATTGCAATCATGGGCATGGATGAGCTTTCGGAGGCGGATAAGGTCACAGTATTCCGCGCCCGTAAGATTCAGAACTTTCTCTCGCAGAGCTTCTCGGTCGCAGAGCAGTTCACGGGGTTGAAGGGCAAGTACGTTCCTTTAAGGGAGACGCTTCGCGGCTTCCGCATGATCCTGAACGGCGAGTGCGATGAGCTCCCCGAGAGCGCTTTCCTGCTGATCGGTGGCATTGATGAGGCTTTCGAGAAGGCAAAGGCGTTAAAGAACGCGCAGTAAGGAGGAGAGCGCATGGCGAACTTCCATTTGGAAATTGTCACGCTGGACGGGCAAAAATACGCGGGTGAGGTGGAGCAGCTCATGCTTCGCAGCATTACGGGTGACATTGCAATCCTCGCGCATCACACGAACTACTGCACAGCGGTCGGAATGGGGACTGCTAAAGTGCATTTTCCGGACGGCACCGTTCGGGAGGCGGCTTGCGTCGGCGGTATGCTCTCTGTGATGGATGGCATTTGCCGGCTCCTGCCTACAACCTTTGAGTGGAGCGATGAAATTGATCTGGTTCGCGCGGAGGAGGCGAAGCGGCGTGCGGAAGAGCTTCTCAAGGAGAAGCTCTCGGAGGAGGCGCGGATACAGGCGCGTGCCAGGTTATATCGCGCGCTGATCCGCATTCAGACAGCGGGACAGCCGAAGCTCAAATTGTGAGCGGCGGTGATTGGAAAAGGCAATTGGAAAAATGAATTTGACAGGGGAGTCTGTCGCAGAGGGCAAAGGCGTTCTGTGACAGATTCCCCTGCTTGTGTTATACTGTAAGTTCAGGATTCCTATTAAATCGAACGCAGGTTCACGGAGAGGAGGGGCGATTTTGGCGCAGAAAAAGGGCGGAAGCAGGCGGCGTACCGCGACAACGGCAAAAAACAGAAAACGGAGCAGCGCGACTGTGCGGAAAAAGCGGCAGTCGGCAGCGGAGCAACCTTTATTTTTGCGGGAGGAAGCCCTGCCTCTTTTGTTCGGTCTTCTGGCGGTTCTTTTGCTGCTCAGCAATTTCGGACTCTGCGGCGCGCTCGGTGCCGTGCTTCGCGATGTGCAGCTGGGTCTCTTTGGCAGTCCGGGGCTCTTGTTTCCGCTGTTGCTCTGCGGGATCGTGATGTACAGCCTGCTCTCGGGCGACAAGGAGCGGGCGCTCCGGAAAAACACGGCACTTCTTCTCTCATATGTATTTCTGATTATATTGGTACATCTGCTGCAGGGGACAGAGGGCGGCAATCTCGCCTATCTCTATGCCGGCAAGCGGGGCGGCGGCGCCGTCGGCGGGCTGCTCGCCGGAGCACTCCGCACGGTCCTGGGGCAGGTCGGCGCTGTGCTGATTGTATTGGTGCTCCTGATTCTCTGCCTCTCGTATGTCACGGAAAAATCGTTTGTCGCGCTCGTGCAGCGCCAAAGCGGCAAGGTCTATGTGCGAACCCGCGAGGAGCTTGCGAGACGCCGCGCAGAGAGAGATCAGCGACAGGCTGCGCTTTTGGCGGAAGTTGCGGCGCGGCTCGAAGAGCTCGAAGCCGAGAAGGCGGCTTTGGAGGCCGGAAATCCGGTCACTGAGGACAGCGAGGCGGCGGAGACAGAGACAGCCCCCGCGCCCAGAACATCCTGGAAAAAAATGATTGACGCCATACAGCCGGACAAACAGACGGCGGCGGAAGAAACGGATACGCTGCCGCGCGAGGTCATACGGACAGAGCTCACGGATGACTGGGAGGAGCGCCGCAGTGCAAGGCGGGAATTCCGGGAGGAAGACGAGCCGGAAGTGTTGCATTTTTCACGAGACTTGTTCCCGGCAGAGGAGACTGTGACAGAGGAGGCGCCTGCCGCACCACCGACGCCGGACCTGTACGCGGACGGCGACCCCGCCCTCCTCGAGGCACTGCGCCGTGCGGATGAAATTTTAAGACGGGATGACAGCCCGGCCGAAGAGACAGCGGTTTCACGGAAAGAAGAGATGTATGACGAACCGACATATGACGAACCGGTCTCTTTCGGTGAGGCATACGAGGCGCCGGAGACAGAGTTGAGCGAAGCCGAAAAGGCAGAGAAACTCGCGCAGATTGAAAAGAGCGAGGCTGCCGAGTGGAACCGAGACGAAGAAGAGGAGGTGCCGCGCTCCATCGAAATTGCCGAGGCGGAGCCGTTGCGCCCCCTTTCGTTCCGGACGGAAGAAAGCAGTGCCGCGACCGGCATAGCGCCGGCTCGGACAGCGATGCCGCGGCAGGAGACAGCTGTGCGGCAGCAGAGCGCGGACAGACAAGTCAGCGCACCGAAGAGACCGGCGCCGCCGAAAAAGTACAAGACGCCGCCGCTTGACCTTCTCGAAAAAGGCAAGGAAAAGCGACAGGAGAGCGACCTCGAGTACAGGACAACGGCGCTGAAACTCGAGGAGACCCTTCACAATTTCGGTGTCGATGTCAAAGTCACGAACTTCAGTTGCGGTCCGGCCGTGACGCGCTATGAGCTTCTGCCCGCGCAGGGCGTCAAGGTCGGGCGTATCGTGGCGCTCGCCGATGACATTAAACTCAGTCTCGCGGCGGCGGATATTCGCATCGAGGCGCCGATTCCCGGCAAGTCCGCAGTCGGCATCGAGGTGCCGAACAAGGAGAACAATACGGTCTATCTCCGGGATCTTCTGGAGAGCGAGCGCTTCAAAAAGGCAAACGGCAAAATCAGTTTTGCGGTCGGCAAGGACATTGCGGGACAGACTGTGGTCACGGACATCGCAAAGATGCCGCATCTCCTGATTGCCGGTGCGACCGGCTCCGGTAAGTCGGTCTGTATCAACACGCTGATTATGAGCATCCTCTACCGCTATCGGCCGGAGGAAGTGAAGCTCATCATGATAGACCCGAAGGTCGTGGAACTCTCGGTCTACAACGGCATCCCGCATCTCCTGATTCCGGTCGTCACGGATCCGAAGAAGGCAGCGGGCGCGCTCAACTGGGCGGTTGCGGAAATGACAGACCGCTACCGGAAATTTGCGGAGACCGGCGTTCGCGACCTGCGGGGCTATAACGAGAGAATCCGGGCGGCCGCGGCGAGCGGGACAGTGCGGCAGGAGGATTTGCCGACGCCGTTACCGCAGCTCGTCATCATCATCGATGAGCTCGCTGACCTCATGATGGTCTCCAAAAATGAGGTGGAAGAGGCTATCTGTCGCATCGCGCAGCTCGCGCGCGCGGCCGGCATGCATCTCGTGATCGCAACCCAGCGGCCGAGTGTCAATGTCATCACCGGCCTCATCAAGGCAAATATTCCGTCCCGCATCGCGTTCGCGGTCTCCTCGGGTATCGACTCGCGGACCATTCTGGACGGTGTCGGCGCGGAAAAACTGCTCGGAAAGGGCGATATGCTCTTTTTCCCGCAGGGTATCCCGAAGCCGGTGCGCGTGCAGGGCGCCTTTGTCTCGGATCAGGAAGTGCAGAAGGCGGTCGAATTCATCCGGGAAGAGGAGATTCCGCTCTCGTACTCGGAAGAGATTGAGGACAAGATTTTGCGCTCGGGTGACAGTCCCGCGGTTCAGGCTGCCGACAGCGGACGAGATCCGCTCTTTTTCCAGGCGGGACGCTTTGTGATCGAGAAGAACAAGGCTTCGATCGGAAATCTGCAGCGTATGTTTAAAATCGGTTTTAACCGCGCGGCGCGCATCATGGATCAGCTCGCGGCGGCGGGTGTGGTCGGCGAAGAGCAGGGCACCAAGCCCCGTGAGTTGCTGATGAGCATGGAAGAGTTTGAAGCAATGGAGCAATGAGAGGAAAAGATATATGAAATTACTGAAACTTGCGATGTCGGAGCTCAAGGGAGAGCTCCTGCAGGGTGATATGGGCGTGGAACTCGGGGCACTGGTGTATGATTCGCGGAAAATCAGTCCGGGCTGTCTGTTTGTCTGCATGAAGGGCGCCAATTTTGACTCTCACGAGCTGCTCCCCGAGCTTCCGGGAAAGGGCGTTGCGGCGGTAGTCATTGACCGCGAAGTCGAAACGCTGCCGGAGAGGCTTACCGTGTACCGCGCGGACAATGCGCGAGCGTCCCTGGCGGCGCTCTCGGCGGCATACTTCGGTTTCCCGGCGCGGGAACTTCTCACCGTCGGCGTGACGGGCACCAAGGGCAAGACGACAACCACCCACATGATACGCGCGCTGTTTGAGGCGGGCGGTATTCCGACCGGACTCATCGGCACCAACGGCATCACCGTCGGCAAAGAACACATCGCGACCAAGAATACGACACCGGAGTCCTATGAGATTCAGGAGAGTTTCCGGAAAATGGCGGATGCGGGCTGCAAGGCTGTGGTCATGGAGGTCTCGAGCCAGGGGCTTATGTTGCATCGCACAGGCAGTATTCTGTTCGACTACGGCATTTTTATGAACATTGCGCCGGATCACATCGGTCCGAACGAGCACAAGAGCTTTGAGGAATACCTGTTCTGGAAGTCACAACTCTTTTTGCAGTGCAAGACGGGACTGATCAATGCGGACGATGTGCACTCGCTCTACATTGAGAAGATGGCGACTTGTGAGAAGCTGTATCGTTTCGGCGAAAAGAATCCGGCGGACTTTACGCTTCGCAACCTCTCCCATACGGCAGACCCCGATTTTGTCGGTATGAGCTTCGATTTTGCGGGGGCGGGACGAGTAGTCGCGGATGTCAAGGTCGGTATGCCGGGGCGTTTCAACGCGGAAAACGCACTCGCGGCGCTCTCGGTCGCGGTACTTTCGGGGGTGAAGGATGAAGTGCTCCGGACCGGATTAAAAAACATACGCGTGAACGGCCGCATGGAGATTGTCAAACTGCATCCCTACACGGTTCTGGTGGACTATGCGCACAATGCGGTCAGCATGGAGGCTCTGCTCGACGCCCTGCGCGAGTACCATCCGAAACGCCTTGTCGTCGTGTTCGGCTGCGGCGGCAACCGCGCCAAGGAGCGCCGGACTTCGATGGGAGAGATCGGCGGCAAAAAGGCAGATCTCTCGATTATCACGGCGGACAACTCCCGCTATGAAAAAGTCGAGGATATTCTCGCCGACATTCGCGAGAGCATCGAGAAGACCGGCGGCGCATTCATTGAGATTCCGGACAGACGGGAAGCCATCTACTATGCGGTGCAGAAGGCGGAACCCGGCGATATGATTGCGATTATCGGCAAGGGACACGAGGACTACCAAGAGATTTGCGGTGTGCGCACGCACTTCCTGGACCGGGAAGTGGCGGAAGATGCGCTCCGCGAGATGGGAGAGTGAGATGCGCGCGCTGCGTATAGATGAAATCAGAGAAGCGACCGGCGGCGAGTTGCTGTGCGGCCGGGAAGAAGAAAAGATTTCTTACATCAGCATTGATTCGCGGGATGTGAAGGAAGGCACGCTCTTCGTGCCGCTCGTCGGCGAGAGGGTGGATGCGCACCGCTTTTTGGAGCAGGTGATTGCGGCAGGTGCAAAGGCGGTCTTCACCGCAGAAAATCTGACGGAGGCACAGCACGAGGCTGCGGCGGAGGCAGGGACTGCGGTGATCCGCGTGACTGATACGCTCCGTGCCTTGCAGGCACTTGCGGGCTGGCTGAGAAGCCGCCTCTTGCTGCCGTTGATCGGCGTGACCGGCAGTGTGGGCAAGACCACAACCCGCGAGATGATTGCGGCCGCGCTCTCGGCAAAGTACCGGGTGTTTAAGACCAAGGCGAATCACAATTCGCAGATCGGCGTACCGCTCACGCTGCTCGACATCGAAGACGAAGAAATCGGTGTGATTGAGATGGGCATCAGCCGCCCGGGCGAGATGCACATCATCAGCGAACTCGTGCGTCCGGCGGCGGCCGTCGTCACCAACATCGGCACGGCGCACCTCATGGAACTCGGGAGCCGGGAAAATATACGGGATGAGAAATTAAAAATACAGGACGGCATGCAAAAAGATGCACTGCTGTTTCGGAATGCGGACGATGCGATGCTGCTCTCGGGTCAGGTCCGGGACGGAATTACGGCGCGCACCTACGGCCTCGCGGAAGGCGCGGACTGTCGCGCGGAGAATGTCGGCTTGGTCAACGGCTGTGCCGAATTTACGGCTAACATACGCGGTAAGCGCGTCGCCGTGAAACTCGGTGTGCCGGGCGAGCATCAGGTGTGGAACGCTCTCGCGGCGCTCGGTGTCGCGGAAGCGTACGGCGTGCCGCTTGCGGGAGCGGCTGCGGAACTCGAGAAATTCAAGGGATATCGTCACCGTCAGCAGATTTTTGAGCGCGACGGCGTGCTGGTGATCGATGACAGCTATAACGCCAGCTCGGCTTCGATGCGGGCGGCGCTCTCGATTCTCCACGAAATGAAGAATCGCCGTCGCATTGCGGTGCTCGGCGATATGAAGGAGCTCGGCGAAGCGGAGAAAGAGCTACACCGGGAAATCGGCGCGGAGCTCGCAGCCGCGAAAGGAGCGGAATGCCTGTATACACTCGGTGACCTTGCGGCGGAACTTGCCGCAGCGTGCCGGGAACGCTGCGGCGCGGACTATCGCCCCGAACTTCGCTGCTTTTCGGATCGGGAGTCGCTCTTTGCGGCGCTCAAAGCGCTGGTAAAGCCCGGCGATGCGCTCCTCTTCAAAGCTTCGAACAGCATGCGGTTTTCGGAACTCGCGGATTATTTTTCGGGACAGGGAGGGCAGGAAGCGCATTGAGCGAGCGCTATGCGGATGTCATTCTGAACATCAGCCATGAGAGCGTGGACCGCCCGTTTACGTATATTATTCCCGAGGATTTGTGCGGAAAACTCACACCGGGGACTGCGGTGCAAGTGCCCTTCGGCAATGCGAAGGAAGCAAAACTCGGCTATGTGCTCGCGCTTCGGAAAGAAGCGCCGACCGGATTTCAACTCCGCGAAATTCTGGGGATTGCCGAAAAAAAGGTCGGCGTGGAAGAGAGACTTCTGACCCTTGCGGTCTGGATGCACGAGCACTACGGCTGCATGTTAAACCAGGCGCTGAAAACCGTGCTGCCGGTCAAGGAGGCCGTGAAGGCGCGGCCGCGGAAGACCGGAGCGACGGGGCGCAGCGAAGCAAAGAACGCTACGCTGTCACGCGAACTCACGGCAGAACAGCAGGCCGTTCTCTCGGAACTTCGGCGCGCGGAGGCAGAGAAAGCGGGCGGCAGCTACCTGCTCTTCGGCGTGACCGGCAGCGGAAAAACGGAAGTATACATGCGCTGTATCGAAGAACAGCGCCGCCTGGGGAAACAGGCCATTTTACTGCTGCCGGAGATCAACCTGACCTTCCAGACCGTGCGCTATCTGGAAGAGCGTTTCGGCGAGGAAGTCGCCATCATCCACTCCAAGCTCTCGAAGGGCGAGCGTTATCGTCAGTTTCTCCGCGCGGCGCGCGGTGAAGCCGCTGTCATGGTGGGACCGCGTTCGGCGCTTTTTGCGCCGTTTCCGAATCTCGGACTCATCATCATCGACGAAGAGCACGACGGCGCCTATCGGAACGATGCCGTGCCGCGCTATGACGCGCGGGAGGTTGCGGCAAAGCGGGCCGAACTCGCAGGGGCGCAGCTAATTCTCGGCTCTGCGACACCTTCGGTCGAGAGCTGGCAGCGCGCGGCGCAGGGTGAGTATCAGCTGCTTCGCCTCACAAAGCGCGCGGTTTCCGGCGCTGTCCCGGCGGAGGCGACCGTGGTGGATCTTCGCGACGAACTGCGGGAGGGCAACCGCTCGGTTTTTAGCCGGGCGCTCAGCGAAAAAATCATGGCACGGCTTTCGCGCGGCGAGCAGGTCATGCTTTTTATGAACCGGCGCGGCTATGCGCGATTTTTGTCCTGTCGGAGCTGCGGCGAGGCGCTCCGCTGCCCGCACTGCGATGTGACATTGACCCTCCACGAAGACGGCAGCCTCCGCTGTCACTACTGCGGATATCGGACCGTGAAACCGGAGCGCTGCCCGAGCTGCGGCTCTCCGTATCTCGCCGGCTTTGGCATGGGCACGCAGCAGCTGGTCGAGCAGACCGGACGCATGTTCCCGGCGGCGCGCATCTTGCGGCTGGATGCGGATGCGGTGCGGGGCAAAGACGGCGGACAGAGCATCCTGGAAAAATTCCGGGCGGGCAAAGCCGACATCCTGATCGGCACGCAGATGATTGTAAAAGGACATGATTTCCCGAATGTGACGCTGGTCGGGGTGATGGCGGCGGATACCGAACTCTATACAAATCGCTATACGAGCGCGGAGCGCTGCTTCCAGCTCTTGACACAGGCTGCGGGGCGCGCGGGACGCGCAAACAAACGGGGCGAGTTTGTCATTCAGACCTATCGTCCGGAACACTATGCGATTCAGAGTGCGGCGGCGCAGGACTACGAGCGCTTTGCGGCGGCGGAACTCGCCTACCGGCGCGCAGCCGGGTATCCACCGGTTTTGCACATGCTGACCATACAGCTCGCCGCAAAAGACGAGACTGCACTCACACGGGCGGCGGCGCTCTTTGCGGACTGTCTCAAAAAAGCGATCGCGCTTGCTGCGGAGGAACCGCAGTGCATCGGGCCGGTCAACGCGGGCGTGTACCGCGTGCAGGACTATTTCCGGAAGATGATTTACATGAAGCATGCGTGCTATGATATACTGATACAAATCAAGACAGCGGCAGAGGAGGCGTTCCGGGCACAGATTCCGGGAGGTATTTCGCTTCTCTACGAGTTTGTCTGACGGAGAGGAGAACAAGTGGCACTTCGTACAATCAGAGAGATCGGTGATCCTATTTTAAATCAGCGGGCCAAGGAGATTCAGAGCATGACCCCGCATCTAAAGACGCTGATTGCCGACATGGTGGAGACCATGCGGGCGGCAAACGGCGTGGGGCTTGCGGCGCCGCAGGTCGGCATCCTGAAGCGGCTCGTCGTCATTGAGTGCGAGGAGGGCGAACTCCATGTGCTGATTAATCCCGAGATAACAGAGCGGGACGGTGAGCAGACCGGCTATGAAGGCTGCCTCAGCGTTCCGGGCAAGACCGGCATTGTGACGCGTCCGATGCACGTCATTGTCAAAGCACTGAATGAAGAGATGCAGCCTGTCACCGTCGAGGGCGAAGAGTTACTCGCGCGGGCACTCTGCCATGAGATCGATCATCTGGACGGACATCTCTATACGGAAGTCGCCGAAGAGCTCTATACGAATGAGGAACTCGAGGCGATGCAGGAAGAAGAGGCGGCAGAGGAGCAGGAATGAGAATTGTCTATTTCGGAACGCCGGATTTTGCGGTCGCACCGCTTGTCGCGCTGCATGAGGCGGGACACGAGATTGTGCTCGTTGTGACCCAGCCGGACAAGCCGCGGGGCAGAGGACACGCATTACAGTTTCCGCCGGTCAAGGAAGCCGCGCTTCGCTTCGGAATACCGGTTGCGCAGCCGGAGAGAGCGCGAAATGCGGACTTTATCGAGCTGCTTCGCGCGAAGGAGGCGGAGCTCTTTGTCGTGACCGCGTTCGGTCAGATTTTGCCGAAAGAAATTCTCGAACTGCCGCGCTACGGCTGCGTGAACATTCACGCGTCTCTGCTTCCCGCCTACCGGGGAGCGGCGCCGATTCAGTGGGCCGTTATCGACGGACAGAAGGAGAGCGGCATCACGACCATGCAGATGGACGAGGGACTGGATACCGGCGACATTCTCCGCCGGTATCCGCTGCCCCTCGGTCCGGACGAGACCGGTGGGAGCTTGTTTTCGAAGCTTGAGAAGCTCGGCGCGGAGGCCATCCTCGACACTGTCAGGGGGCTCGAGACGGGCAGCATCGTCCCCGAAAAGCAGGGCGAGACGACAACCGCGTATGCCAAAATGCTGCGGAAAGAGATGGGAAATCTCGACTTTACCCGGGATGCGGCGAGTCTGCTTCGCCTGATTCGCGGACTCGACCCGTGGCCGGGTACTTTTACCTATCTGCACGGAAAGCTCCTGAAAATCAAACAGGCAACGGAGGGCGGTGAGGCATCCGGCCAAGTGCCGGGAGAGATACTCGCGGCGGATTCGCGCGGTATTTTTGTGCAGACCGGCGCAGGTGCGCTCTGCATCACCGTGTTGCAGCCGGAGGGCAAAAAAGCAATGGCGGCGGCCGACTGGCTCCGCGGCGCCAAGGTGCAGCCGGGAGACCGCTTACAGCGCAGTCGGGACGCAGAGAACAAGGGATAAGACAGAGAGGAGGGTATCATGTACGGCTACTACGGATTGGATTGGACTTACCTTCTGGTACTCTTAGGTGTGGGACTGACACTCGGCGCCCAAGCCTTTTTAAAGGGCACGTTTGCGCGTTACGCAAAAGTGCAGAGCAGCACCGGACTCACGGGGCGGGAAGTCGCGGAGCGGATTCTCCGGGCGAACGGCATCTACGATGTCACGGTGCAGGCAATCGGCGGACAGCTGACCGACCACTATGACCCGGCGAAAAAGACCGTGAATCTCTCGGAAGTCATCTACGACTCCCGGAGCATTGCCGCGCTCGGCGTCGCGGCACACGAGTGCGGCCATGCGATTCAGGATGACAAGAGCTATTTCCCGCTCCGCTTCCGGCACGCCCTAGTGCCGCTCGCAAACCTCGGTTCTCAGCTTGCCATGCCGATTATCATCATCGGCCTTCTGCTCAGCAACGGCAGAAATTTTCTGGGACCGCAGCTTTTGAATCTCGGCTTGCTTGCGTTCTGCCTTGCCGTGCTGTTTCAGCTGGTCACACTGCCGGTGGAGTTTAATGCGAGCCACAGAGCGTTGATTCAGCTCCGTGAATTACATATTCTGCCGCCCAAGGAGGAGGCGCAGGCGAGATCCGTGCTGTTTGCCGCTGCGCTGACCTATGTGGCGGGCGCGGCGTCCTCGCTCTTACAGCTTCTCCGGCTCTGGATTCTGTTCGGCGGAAGAAGGCGCAAATGACTGCGCCGAACGCGAGAAGTATTGCCTTGGACTGCCTGCTCCTCATCACAGAGGAGGGGCAGTTCTCGCATGTTGTGCTTGCGGCCGCGCGGGATAAATTCGCCTGGATGCCGGAGGAAGAGAGAGCTCTCGCCGAGCGCCTCGTGCACGGCAGCGTCGAGTATCTGCCGCAGCTCGACCGGCTGATTGCGGCGCGCTCTAAGACGCCGTTCCGAAAACTGAAGCCGGTAATTCGCTGCATTCTCCGCCTGTCGCTCTACCAGCTTTTATATCTCAGCCGGATTCCGGCGCACGCTGTGGTCAATGAGGCTGTGAAGCTGACAGAGCGCCGGGGGCTCTTTGGCCTGAAAGGCTTTGTCAATGCTATGGTGCGGCGCTTTGCGCGTGAGCGGGATGAAATCAGGGCGGAACTTGACGGGAGTCCTGACTTTGCTCTCCGCTATGCCCTGCCGCCGTGGCTTGCGCAGCGCTTTACAGCGCAGTTCGGCAGAGAAGAGAGCGAGAAAATTGCGGCGCGCTTTCTGGAACCGGCACCGCTCACGCTTCGCCTGAACCGGACTAAGTTTATCGCGGCGGGAGAACCTGCCGCCGCGATGGAAGGGCTCACGCAGTCTCTGTACGCCCCGGATAGTTTTATCGCGGAAGAAGGACTCACAGAGCAAATCCGGCAGCAGCTTGCGGCGGGGCTATTTTTTGTGCAGGATCTGAGCTCTTCGCTCGCGGTACAGGCAGCTCGGCCGAAACCCGGTGAGAGAGTGCTGGATCTCTGCGCTGCGCCGGGCGGCAAGAGCCTTGCGGCAGCGGATTGCATGCGGGGCGAGGGCAGCATAGTCAGCGCGGACCTCTCTCTCCAAAAGGTGGAACGCATGAGAGAGAATGTGGCGCGCACGGGTTTTTCCGGCTGTGTGCAGCCGATACAGTCGGATGCGGGCGTGTTCCGCCCGGACTGGGAGGGCGAATTTGACCTCGTCATTGCGGACCTGCCCTGCTCGGGACTCGGCGTCCTTTCCAGAAAGCCGGACATCAAGCTGAGGCTCTGCGAAGAGGATATTATTTCGCTCCGTGACTTACAGCGGCGCTTTTTAGAGAACGCAGTCCGCTATATCCGTCCGGGCGGGCGGCTGCTCTACTCGACCTGCACGCTGACAGAAGAGGAAGATGAGGCGAATGCGGCGTGGATTGCGGCAAAGTTTCACGACTTCACGCCGGTTGATGTCGCTGCGGCGCTGACGCTCGATGGTTCGGAGGCACTTCTCTGCCCTGCGGGAGCGGTCAAGATTTTGCCGTCCCGTCTGCCCGCCGACGGCTTTTTTATCTCCGTATTTCGAAAGGCGGAATGAGATGGCAACGGAACTGGATCTCTGTTCGCTGAGTCAAAGCGAACTCGGCGCGTATCTCAAAGAGCTCGGAGAGCCGGGCTTTCGCGCAAAGCAGCTTTTTTCCTGGCTGCATCAGAAAAAAGCACAGCAGTTTGAGGAGATGAGCAATCTCCCGAAAAGTCTCCGCGAAACTTTAAAAGAACATGCGAGACTGCCGGGATTAGTGCAGGAGGTCGTGCAGGTCTCAAAGAGCGACGGCACGGAGAAGTATCTCTTCTCGCTGCCGGACGGCAATATGATTGAGAGCGTTTTGATGCGCTACAACTACGGTAACTCGGTCTGCATCAGTTCCCAGGTGGGCTGTCGCATGGGCTGCCGCTTCTGCGCATCGACCGTGGACGGCCTCGCGCGGAATCTGACCGCCGGGGAAATGCTGGCACAGGTCTATGCGATCGAGCGAAAAATCGGGGAGCGCGTCTCGAATGTTGTCGTGATGGGAAGCGGCGAGCCGATGGATAATTACGACAATGTGGTTCGTTTTATCAGGCTCTTAAGCGACAAGGACGGCTTAAACATTTCCCAGCGAAACATCACGGTATCGACCTGCGGTCTGGTGCCGGAGATACGGCGTTTTGCCGACGAAAAGCTGCAGGTGACGCTTGCGCTGTCCCTGCATGCAGCGGACGATGCGACGAGACAGCGCCTCATGCCGATTGCGAATCGCTATGCGCTTTGCGATGTGCTGGATGCCTGTGCATATTATTTTGAAAAGACCAGGCGGCGCGTCAGTTTTGAGTACAGTCTGGTTGCGGGGGTCAACGATACGCCCGCGGAGGCCGCCAAGCTGATTGCGCTTTTGCGGCACCGGAAGGGCCATGTGAATCTGATTCCGGTCAATCCGGTTGTGGAGCGCAGTCTCAAAGAACCGAGTCTCGCGGCGGTACACCGCTTCCGCGATACACTCGAAAAGAACGGCATCAATGTCACAATTCGAAAAGAAATGGGGAGAGATATCGACGGCGCCTGCGGTCAGCTGAGACGCCGGTACCAGGATAAGAGAGAACAGGGAGATACCAAAGAGGAGTAGCAGATGAATGCAGTCGCACTGACAGACAGGGGAAGGGTTCGGAATTCCAACCAGGATACTGTGTTTGCGGAAAATCATCCCGTGGGAGCATTGCCGAACCTTTATATCGTGGCAGACGGAATGGGCGGGCACCGCGCGGGCGATTATTGTTCCCAGACACTGACCGCGCGTGTGGTTTCCGCCGTGCGGGAGAGCGAGGGCAAGTTACCGCTCCCGGCGCTTCGGGATGCGGTCTTGCTCGCAAATGAGAGTCTCTTTACGGAGGCCAAGCGTCATGCGGAGCTTGAGGGCATGGGCTCCACGCTGGTCGCTGCGTTTCTGGAAGAGCAGAGCGCAACGGTTCTGAACATCGGTGACAGTCGCTGCTATGCCGGTTTTACGGACGGCAGCTTCCGCCAGGTCACACGGGATCACTCCTATGTCGAAGAGATGGTGAGCGCAGGGAAAATGCAGCGCGGCAGCGAGGCGTACAAGAAGTCCAAAAATATCATCACGCGGGCCATCGGTGTCAGCGCGGAGGTGCAGATGGATTTGTTTGAGCTTCCGGTCGAGAATCTCGCCCTGCTCTTACTCTGCACGGACGGACTCACCAATATGCTCGAGGATGCGGAAATCCGGGAAATACTCAGTGAGACAATCACGCTGAAAGAAAAGGCCGAAAAGTTGATTCAGGCGGCAAATATGAAAGGCGGGCGGGACAACATCTCCGTGGTTCTGGTTGACCTTAGAGAGGAGGCGGGTGCGCAATGATTTTGAGATTAGGTTCCTATTTGCAAGATCGCTATGAGATTCAAGCCATAATCGGCACTGGCGGCATGGCGGAAGTGTACCGCGCCTTCTGTCACAAATTGCAGCGCACAGTCGCCATCAAAGTCCTGAAGCAGGAATATAACGGCAACGAGGACTTTATTCGCCGCTTTACGCAGGAAGCGCTGGCAGCCGCCAAAGTCAATCATCCGAATCTCGTCAATGTCTACGAGGTCGAGCACACGGACGGCGTCTACTACATCGTCATGGAATTTGTGGACGGCATCACGCTGAAGGAGTACATCCGCCAGAAGGGCAAGCTCGAACAGCAGGAGGCCATCGGCATTGCGATTCAGGTCGCAAACGGCCTCGGCGAAGTGCACCGGCAGGGCATTGTGCACCGCGATGTAAAGCCGCAGAACATGATTATTTCGAGCGACGGCAAGGTGAAGCTCGCGGACTTCGGTATTGCCCGCGCGGCCTCGACCGAGACACTCTCGCAGGAATCCATGGGTTCCGTGCACTATATTTCGCCGGAACACGCGCAGGGAAAGCCGACCGATGCGCGCAGCGACCTCTACTCGCTCGGCATCTGCCTCTATGAGATGGTCACGGGGCGTGTGCCCTTTGACGGCGAAGAGGCGGTCACCGTGCTGCTCGCGCAAATCAATCAGAAGCCGGTATCGCCGCGCTCGCTGAATCCGGAGATCTCGGAAGAACTCGACTATATTATTTTAAAGAGTCTCGAGAAACGCCCGGCGGCGCGCTACCAGAGTGCGGCCGAGTTGATTCAGAACCTGGAGGCAGCGTCCAGGAGCAGCGGTGACATGTTACCACGCGTGCAGGAGACGCACGGAACGGGCGGTGACACCATCCTGTTTCACACGGCGGATGTCACAGAGCGCGCGTCACAGGCCGACAGCGCGCGCGAGGAGACTGCGGAAAGTGAGGAAGAAACTGAGGACGAGGAAACATCGCCGACCGATCGCCGCCTCAATAAGCTGATTAAGGGCGTCGGCTTTGTACTTCTGGTGCTCTTACTCGGCGGCGGGATTGCGGCCGGACTCATACTCTCCGGGATGCTCCGGAAAGAGCCGACAGTCGCGGAGAGCGAGAGCGCCGAGACCGAATCGAGCTCCGCGCTCAGCGAGAAGCAGACCTATGTGCCGTATCTGATTGCGCTGAGCAGCGACGAGGCCGAGGAGAAACTCCGCGCGGACGACCTGACACTGGTCATTCAGCTCCGGAAGAATTCGGATCAGTTTGAAAAAGATGTCGTGATGGAGCAGGAGCCGAAGGCCGGCACCGTGGCACAGAAATACAGCAAGGTCTATGTGACGCTTAGCCTCGGCACCGCGGAAACCGAGCTCTCGGAACTGAATCTGGTCGGCACGGAGGAGGAGAGCGCAAAGAAGACGCTCACAGAGAAGGGCTTTTCCGTCGAAGAAAAGAGCGAATACTCCGACACGATGGAAAAGGGCAAGGTGGTTCGCCTGAGCCCCGAAAAAGTGAAAAAGGGCGATACCGTCACGATAGTACTTTCCCTCGGCAAGGAACCGGAGAAGGTCAAGATGCCGGATCTTACCTACAACACGGAGGACAGCGCAAAACAGGCGCTCACCGAAGTCGGTCTGACGCTCGGCACCGTGACCAAAGAGCACTCGGACACCGTGCCGCAGGGACAGGTGATACGCCAGAGCGTGAGCAATGGGACGGAAATCGAAAAAGGCAAGAGTGTGGACCTTGTGCTAAGCGACGGGCCGAAGGTCACCGCGGTCGAGTCCACGCAGGCGAGCGAGGCCGCGTCCCGCTATGTCGCCTCGATTGACACGAACTTTACACTCTCGAATCTGATCGGACCGGATTCCGGCGCAACCAGCGTCACGGTCATGGTGCGCCTTCGCCAGGATGTGAACGGACAGACCATCTACCGGACGCTCATGGACCCGCGCACCATTCGGGGCGATGCGATTCTGCCGCTCCGCTTCCGCACCATTGAGGGCGCCTACGGCGTGGACACGGGCTATGTGGAGATCGTGCGGACGGATAACGGCCAGGTACTGCAGAGCTTCGATGTGCAGTTCTTCAAGGTGCAGTAAACCATGCGAGGAAAAATCATCAAAGGCATTGCCGGATTTTATCTCGTGGACTGCGGCGGTGAGGTCTTGACCTGCAAGGCGAGGGGTCTCTTCCGGAAGCGGGGCGAAAAGCCGCTGGTCGGCGATCTCGCGGAAGTCGAGGCAGCGCAGACCAGCGAATCGGAGGCAAATATCGTAACCCTGCTGCCGCGGAAAAACCGCCTGATTCGCCCGGCTGTCAGCAATGTGGATCAGGCGCTCGTCGTGATGGCGGTGCGGACCCCCGACCCGCAGTTCTATCTGCTTGACCAGTATCTGGTCACAATGGAACTGCAGGAAATACCGGCGGCGATTCTGTTCACCAAAGAAGATCTGGACAGAGGCGAACTCGCGGACTACCGAAGTCGCTACGAAACGGCGGGGTATCCTGTCTTTTCGGTGAGCGCCGAAAACGGCAGCGGTCTCGAAGCGCTGCGCGCCTATCTCGCGGGCAAGACCACGGTGCTCGCCGGTCCCTCCGGGGTCGGAAAGTCGACGCTCACGAATTTACTCTGTCCTACGGCGAACATGGAGACAGGAGAGCTGAGCCGCAAGAATTTGCGCGGCAAGCAGACCACGCGCCACACCGAGCTCTTTTGCCTCGGCGAGAACAGCTATCTGCTCGACACACCGGGCTTTACGGCAGTCGAGGTATGGGGCGATACGGAGGCATTCAAACAGGCGTTTCCGGAAATCCGGGCTTTGGAGGGACAGTGCCGCTTTACCGGCTGTAACCACAGGGCAGAACCGGACTGCGCCGTCAAGGCAGCGGTTGCCCGCGGTGAGATTGCGGCGAGCCGCTATGAGAGCTATCGGAAGATGGCGGAAGAGAGCGCAGAGAGGAGAAAATATTGAAGACATATCGTTTGGCACCGTCCCTCTTGTCGGCGGATTTTACGGAACTCGGCAGTCAGATCGACTTGCTCAAGTCCCTGGGGGTTCGCGCCCTGCACTGCGACATTATGGACGGCGATTTCGTGCCGAGCATTTCCTTCGGCATGCCGGTTCTTAAATCCATTCGAAAGAAAACCGATCTCTTTCTGGATGCGCACCTCATGGTGACGGAACCGGACCGCTATATCGACGCCTTTGTCGAAGCGGGAGCGGACGGCATTACGGTGCACGCCGAGGCCTGTCGGCATCTGGATCGCACGGTGCAGCACATCAAGGCCTGCGGCAAGAAGGCGGCGGTCGCTCTGAATCCGGCCACACCGCTCGTCGCGGTCGAGGACATTCTGCCGGAACTCGACATGGTCCTTATTATGTCGGTGAATCCGGGCTTCGGCGGGCAGAGTTACATTCCCTACTGCACGGATAAGATTCGCAGACTGCGGGCGCTTGCAGATCAAAAACATCCGGAACTCTCGATTCAGGTGGACGGCGGCGTGAACCGGAAAACACTCGCGGAAGTGCTCGCTGCGGGAGCGGATGACATTGTCGCGGGATCGGCCGTTTTCGGCGGAAATATCGCGGAAAATGTCGCCTTTTTCCGGGATGCGTTCCGACAGGCGGAGGCAAAAGAAAAGGCATGAAACGGGCGCTGTTAATTGCGAGCGGTCATGTGGACAAATATTTCGCGGAGCGGGTCATAAGCGCGCTGCGGGAAATCGAAAATCCGCTTATGTTTGCGGCAGCCGACGGCGGCCTCAGAACCTTTGATATGCTCGGCTTACGGCCGGCACTTCTGGTCGGGGATTTCGATACGGTTGAGGCAGAGATTCTCGCGCGTTATCTCGACTGCCCGGACATAGAAGTGCAGCGCCATAATCCGGTCAAGGACGACTCCGATCTTGCGCTCGCAATCGGTGCGCTTGCGGAAAAAGGTTGTGCGGAGATTTATGTGCTCGGCGCACTCGGCGGCAGGGCAGATCACAGCCTCGCCAATATGCGTCTCTGCTATGCCTACAAAAAAAGAGGCGTGTCGCTGTATTTGCTGGATGAGCAGAACCGCATCCGCTGCGTTTTGGCAACCGAGCGGCATTTTTCACTTCGGCGGGACAGGCAGTGGGGCAAGTATCTCGGCTTTTTCCCGATCGGCGGAACCGTGGAAATCAAGAAACTGAGAGGCGTGCGCTATCCGCTCACCGACTTTTCACTGAGCGATGCGACAGCGCCGACACTGACCGTGAGCAATGAAATCAGTGCCGACAGTGCGGAACTGGAACTCTCGGGAGACCCGGCGGCGGGACTCCTCCTGATTGAGAGTTGTGACAGAGAGGAGTCAAAATGGATCAGGTCGTAAACTGGTTTGCGACAACCGTAGGAAGCAGAATATCGGCGGAGGCCGTCACCTTTATCGTTTCCCTTTTGCCCATACTGGAATGCAGAGGCGGATTATTGCTGGCGTCTATTCTCAAGGTAAACCTGCTAAGGGCAATACCGCTGGTCATTGTCGGGAACATACTCCCAATACCGTTCGTGCTGCTTTTTATGCGCCGCATTCTGAATTTTATGCGCCGTTTTTCGGTGACGCGTCCCTTTGTCGAGTGGCTTGAAAAGCGCGCCAAAAATAAGTCGGCAGGGTTAAAGCGCGGTGAGTTCTGGGGGCTCTTGCTCTTTGTCGGAATACCGCTGCCCGGAACCGGCGGTTGGACAGGCGCACTGGTCGCCAGTTTAATGGAAATGGACTTAAAAAAAGCGATGCTTGCAATTTCGCTCGGCGTATTGCTTGCGACCTTTATTATGGCAATTGTCTCTTACGGTCTGTTGGGTATTTTGTTTCACTGAGAGGCAGAGACAAGCGGGGTCAGTGCCCCTGCTTGTCTTGTTTTCGTTTTCGGTGTATAATCGGTTAAATCTTTTTTGCGGGCGGACAAGCGCTTAGGAGGAGTAGGCATGATTGATATTCGGTTTCTGCGGGAAAACCCGGAGGCGGTGAAGGAGAATATTCGGAAGAAGTTTCAGGAGCAGAAGCTCCCGCTGGTGGACGAAGTCATTGCGCTCGATGAGGAGAGCCGCAAGACCCAGGCGGAGGCCGATCAGCTTCGCAGCGACCGGAATAAAATCTCAAAGAGCATCGGCGCTCTGATGGGACAGGGCAAGAAGGACGAGGCCGAGAAGGCGAAGGAAGAAGTCGCAAAGATTAACGAGCGCCTTGCGGCCCTCGAGCCGAGAGAGGCGGAAATCACGGCCAGAATCCGGGAGATTATGCTGACTATCCCGCAGATTATGGACCCGTCGGTTCCGATCGGCAAGGACGATTCCTGCAATGTCGAAATTCAGCGCTACGGCGAGCCGGTGGTGCCGGACTTTGAGATTCCCTACCACACGGATATCATGGAGAGCCTGCACGGCATTGACTTAGAGGCGGCCGGCAAGGTCGCGGGTAACGGCTTTTACTACCTGCTTGGCGACATTGCGAGACTGCACTCGGCGGTGCTGAGCTACGCGCGCGACTTTATGATCGATCGCGGCTTCACCTATGTGATTCCGCCCTACATGATTCACTCCGATGTCGTGACCGGCGTGATGAGCTTCCCCGAGATGGACGCGATGATGTATAAAATCGAGGGCGAGGATCTCTACCTGATCGGCACGAGCGAGCACTCGATGATCGGCCGCTTTATTGACAGCGTGAACGACGAGGCAAAGCTCCCCTACACGCTGACTTCCTATTCCCCCTGTTTCCGCAAGGAGAAGGGCGCACACGGCATCGAAGAGCGCGGTGTGTATCGCATTCACCAGTTCGAGAAGCAGGAGATGATTGTCATCTGCAAGCCGGAAGAGTCGATGGACTGGTATAACAAGCTCTGGCAGAACACCGTGGATTTCTTCCGCAGCCTCGATATTCCGGTCAGAACGCTCGAGTGCTGCTCCGGCGATCTTGCGGATCTCAAGGTCAAGAGCTGTGACGTGGAGGCCTGGAGCCCGCGCCAGAAGAAGTATTTCGAGGTGGGCAGCTGCTCGAACCTCGGCGATGCGCAGGCGCGCCGCCTCCGCATCCGCGTGAAGGGCGCGGATGGCAAGAAGTACCTCGCCCACACCTTGAATAATACCTGCGTCGCACCGCCGCGCATGCTGATTGCGTTCCTCGAGAACAATTTGCAGGCAGACGGATCGGTCCGCATTCCCGAAGCACTTCGTCCCTACATGGGCGGCAAGTCTGAGCTGAGAGCCTGAAAGGAGTAAAGAGATGGCATACTATTTTGAGGAACCGTCGAGAACATTCGGAGAGTACCTTCTGGTTCCGGGATACAGCTCCGCGCAGTGTGTCCCGACCGCTGTGAGTCTGAAAACACCGCTGGTGCGTTTCCGGAAGGGCGAGGAGCAGTGCCCGATTGAGATGAATATCCCGATGGTCTCCGCCATCATGCAGTCGGTTTCCGGCGATAAGCTCGCGATTGCGCTCGCAAAGCAGGGCGGCGTCTCCTTTATCTACGGCTCCCAGAGCGTCGAGGATGAGGCGGATATGGTGCGCCGCGTCAAGCAGTACAAGAAGGGCTTTGTGACTTCGGATTCGAACTTGCCGCCGACCGCAACCTTGGCGGATGTGCTCGAGCTGAAGAATGAAACCGGCCACTCGACAGTCGCCATCACGGATGACGGTACGGCGCACGGCAAGCTCCTCGGTATTGTCGCGAGCCGCGACTACCGCCTGTCCCGTATGCCGATGGATCTCAGCGTCAAAGAGTTTATGACGCCGCTCGAGCGCCTCATCACGGCGCCGGCGAGCACGAACCTCCACGACTGCAACGACATTATCTGGGACAACAAGATTAACTCCCTGCCGCTTGTCGACGACGAGGGCAGACTCCAGTACATGGTGTTCCGCAAGGACTACGACAGCCACAAGGAGAATGTGAACGAGCTTCTCGACGAGAACAAGTCCTATGTGGTCGGCGCGGGCATCAACACGCGCGACTACGAGACCCGCGTCCCGGCGCTGGTCGAGGCGGGTGTCGATGTGCTCTGCATCGATTCCTCCGAGGGGTATTCCGAATGGCAGGAGAGAACCATCTCCTGGATTCGCGCAAACTACGGCGACCGCGTCAAGGTCGGCGCGGGCAATGTTGTGGATCGCGAGGGCTTCCTCTTCCTCGCGAAGGCGGGCGCCGATTTCGTAAAGATCGGCATCGGCGGCGGCTCCATCTGCATCACCCGCGAGACCAAGGGCATCGGCAGAGGCCAGGCGACGGCAGTCATCGAAGTCGCAAAGGCGAGAGATGATTACTTCAAGCAGACCGGCATCTATGTCCCGATTTGCTCGGACGGCGGCATTGTCCACGACTACCACATCACGCTGGCACTTGCGATGGGCGCCGATTTCGTGATGCTGGGTCGCTATTTTGCGCGCTTTGACGAGAGCCCGACCGCAAAGCTCCGCATCAACGGCAACTATGTCAAGGAGTACTGGGGCGAGGGTTCGAACCGCGCGCGCAACTGGCAGCGCTACGACCTCGGCGGCGCACAGAAGCTCTCGTTCGAAGAGGGCGTGGACAGCTATGTTCCCTACGCGGGCACCCTCGCGGAGGGCGTACAGACAACACTCTACAAAGTGCGCTCGACCATGTGCAACTGCGGCGCGCTTTCCATCGAAGAGCTGCAGGAGAAGGCGAGACTGACCGTTGTCTCCTCGACCTCGATTGTCGAGGGCGGCAGCCACGATGTCATTCTCAGGAATAATAACCAGACGAACTGACAGGGGGTTCCGTGAAAAAGAAATCCCTCGCGGCGCTGTGCCTTATCGCAGTGCTGCTACTCGGAATTCTTTGGCGCCTGCAGGTAGAGCGAACGAACCGAAAGCCGCTGGAGCGCAGCGGCTTTCTCTTTGACACCGTGATTGCGGTCTCGCTCTACGACAAGCAGGACGAGACTGTGCTCGATGAGGCCTTTCAGCTGCTCGAGCACTACGAGGAAGTGTTTTCGCCGACGAAGACCGACAGCGAGCTGTACCGCATGAACCACCGCGGCAGCGGGGTCACAACCTGGAAGGCGAGCCCCGCAATGCTCGATATGGTTAAGCTCGGACTCCGCTACAGTGAGCTCTCGGACGGCGCCTTTGATGTGACAGTGCTTCCGCTGAGTTCGCTCTGGAACTTTTCGGGCGGCGAGCCCAAGCTGCCTTCCGAGGCAGAGATTCAGGCGGCACTCGCAAAAGTCGACTATCGGCGTGTGCACATCGAGGGAGATGTGATCGACTTCGGCGATGATGTCACGCAGATTGACTCGGGCTCCACGGCAAAGGGATACATTGCCGACCGCCTGAAGGATTTTCTGGTCGAGAAGGGCTGTAAGAGCGCCATCATCAACCTCGGCGGCAATGTGCTCTGTATCGGCGAAAAGGCGAAGGGCAAGCCCTTCCAGATTGCCATCCGGAAACCGGAAGAGCACTCGAACGATGTCGTCAAAATTCTGGATATCGACGGACTCTCCGTCGTGTCCTCGGGCGTCTATGAGCGCTTTTTCGACATTGACGGCGTCCACTATCACCATATCTTAAATCCGCGCACAGGCTATCCCTATCAGAACGGCATCACGTCCGTGACCATAGTGGGGCCGAGTTCGGCGGAGTGCGATGCGCTCTCGACGACGGTTTTTTCGCTGGGGCAGGAGGCCGGTATGGCGCTGCTCAACCGCACAGAGGGCTATTACGGCTATATGATTCTGGAAGACGGCACTATGCTGACTTCGGAGGGCGCACAGCCCGGTAAGAATCCGTAACATTTTGGGAAGGAGTTAAAACGGCCGATGACGATGAAACAGAGACGTTCTCGTAGGAGGATTTTACTCCTTTCCTTTTTTGTGCCGCTTTTTGCGCTGCTCTGCCTGTTTGTGCAGCGCGGCATTTTCCCGTTCGGCGAGGAAAGTTTTCTCCGCACCGACCTCTACCACCAGTACGCGCCCTTTTTCTCCGAATTCCAGTACAAGTTACAGCACGGCGGCAGCCTCCTGTACAGCTGGGACATCGGCCTCGGGGTAAACTTCACGGCGATTTACGCCTACTATCTCGCGAGCCCCTTAAACTGGTTCGTGGTGCTGTTTCCGAAGCGCTATGTGATTGAGTTCGTGACGCTTCTGATTGTCGTAAAGACAGCGCTCTCCTCGGTCAGCATGACCTACTATCTGCTGCGTCACAGCAGCCGGGACGGACTCTTTGCGCCGATTTTCGGCATTCTCTATGCCTTTTCGGCCTATATGGCAGCCTATTCCTGGAATGTCATGTGGCTCGACTGCATCGTGCTGTTTCCGCTGATTCTGCTCGGCATGGAGGAAATGGTGCGGGGCGAGAGCTCAATGAAGTACATCCTCTGCCTCGGCCTGAGCATTCTCTCGAACTACTATATATCCATCATGATCTGCCTGTTCCTGGTTTTTTATGCGGTTTTTCAGGCAATCACGGCGGAACTCGGTTTGGCAGAGACCGGAAAGGCGGCGCTTCGCTTTGCAATTGCCTCACTGATCGCGGCGGGACTTGCGGCGGTGGTGCTCCTGCCGGAGATTTTCGCGTTGCGCTTAACGGCTTCGGGCGAGATGAACTTCCCGAAGACCTTTGAGAGTTACTTCTCCATTGTCAACATGATGGCGCGCCAGCTCCCGTTCGTGGAGTGCGAGATCGGTCTTGATCACTGGCCGAACATTTACTGCGGTATTTTCACGCTGCAGCTTTTGCTCCTGTACTTCTCGAGCCGCGAAGTGCCAATTAAACAGCGCGTGGGCTATGCACTGTTTCTGCTCTTTTTCTTTGCGAGCTTTTCGGTCAATGTGCTGAACTACATCTGGCACGGCTTCCACTACCCGAATTCGCTCCCCGCGAGACAGAGCTTTATCTTCTGTTTCCTCGTGCTCTATCTCTCGTTTCAGGCTCTGGAGCGCTTTCCGCGCTTTTCGCCGCGCGAAATTTTCCTGAGCTTTGCGGCAGTGGTGCTCTTTATTCTGTTTGCCGAAAAGCTGGTCACGGAAGAGCATTTCCATTTCTGGGTCTTTTATCTCGCGTTTCTGCTCGCGGCGCTCTACGGGCTCATATTCCGCTCCTATGCGACGGGACAGTTTGCGAGAGAGCTCTATTTCTGCATGCTGCTCATCCTGGTCACGCTGGAGTCGACCCTGAATCTCGCCTATACGAGCATACCGACGACGAGCCGCACCGAATACACCGCGGACAATGCGGATATTCGGCTGCTAAAAAAATCGGTTCCCGAGACGCCGTTTGTGCGCTTCAAAAAGTACGAGCGGAAGAGTAAGGACGACGGCGCTTTCTTGAACTTCCACTCAGTCTCGCTCTTTAGCTCGACCGCCGATAAGTCGCTCACGGACTTCCTGCGCTCGGTCGGCTGCGAGGCTTCGGTCAACGCCTATTCGATCACCGGATCCACACCGCTCGTCGATGCGCTACTGGATGTCGGGTACGGCTTTGTCTCGGACGAAAGGTACGATGAGAGCCAGGAAGAGGCAGGACGCTCCGGCTCAACCGTGCTTGTCAAAAATCCTGACACGCTACCGCTCGGCTTTGTGGCAGAGCACGACTTCACGGACAGCTGGAGCCGCACCTTTGAAAATCCCGCCGATGTGCAGAACGATATTTGCAACCTGTTCAATACGCCTCCCGTGCTGATTGCGTACGACACCAAGCCGAACGGCAGTCAGGAGAGCATGACCGTGGAGCAGGACGGCCTTTACTTTGCCTTTGCGACCAATGCGAAGGCAAATAAGATCAAGTTCTCGTCGGATGACAAAGACAAGACCTTCGACAATTTGAAACGCCGCTATCTGATGGAACTCGGCTACCGGAAGGCAGGCGAAATTCTGAACTTTTCGGAGATTTCCGACGATAAGCCCGAGCCCTCGGTCGTCGTGTACCGCTTTGATTTCGACGCACTGAAAGAACTTCGACAGGCCATGCTGAAGCACGGGATGCAGATAGACAGCTATACGGACAACACAATCAACGCAGAGGTCGAGGCAGAAGGCCCGTCCCTGCTCTTTACGAGCATCCCCTATGACAAGGGCTGGACAGTCTATGTGGACAGGAAGCCGGTCAAGACCGAGAAGGCCATGGATGCCTTTCTCGCGTTCCGCGTCCCGAGCGGACAGCATCACATTCATTTCCGATATTTCCCGGAGGGGCTGAAGCTCGGCGCCTTTGTGAGCTTTCTGTCACTCCTGGCACTCGCTTTCTTCCGGCGCTTTGAAAAGAACTATGAACAGCGCTTCCGGCGGCGTGTCACAAAGCGCTATGAGGCGCTCTATCAGGAGATGCAGGAGGCTTCCCTCCGGATGCGCGCCGAGAGCCTTGCGGCGCAGCAGACGGACGCAGAGCAGGCTATAGAGCCGACCATAGAGCCGACCATAGAGCCAGAAGAGCCTTCGACAGCTGTTTCTCCGGAAGCTGCGGCGGAGGAGGGTGTACAGCTCGTGAATTTTGATGAGCTCTGAGGCTTGCGGTCAGAAAACGATACACAATCAAAAACAAGGTTTGCCCTTTCTGGCAGACCTTGTTTTTTTGCGCGCTTTTTATTCCTGTTCCCCTTGATTCAGATACCGCCACAGCGTTGTCCGGCTGATGCCAAGTTCTCTGGCTGCCGCGGCGCGGTTGCCGCCGTGGGAGGCCACGGTTTCCCGGATAATTTCCAGAATGCGCTGGTCGAGTGTTTTCGGCGCGGACGGTTGCTCGGCTTGCTTTACCACCGGGTCCGCCGTGCGGAGCAGGCGCTCGCGCTGTAAGAGGTCCAAGACAGTGCTGCTCCGGATATAGGTGCTGTCGGAGAGTGCGGCGAGAGAGCGGAGCAGGTTCTTGAACTGTGTGTAGTTATTCGGCCAGAAATAGCTGCGGAGCAGCTCCAGCGCGCGCGGCTCAAAGGCGGAAATCTGTTTGCCGAGCTCCAGATTCAGGTTGTTCAGGTAGAGACTTGCAAGCGAGGGAATCTCATCGGCGCGATTTCGGAGCGAGGGAAGTCTTAAGCTCATACAGCCGAGGCGCTCGCTGAAGAGCCGCGTCATCTCGCTGACCGGCGCATTGTCCGCGACGGCAGCCGAAAAAAGCAGGCGCACCCGGCGCGAAAGGCCTGTGTCCTTGATGGCGGAGAGCAATGCGCGCCCCCGTGCTTCCGGAATCCGCTCAAGATTCTGGAAATAGACCGTGTTGCCGCTGTCGCAGAGCGGTGAGTTGTAGTGATCCAGGAGGAAATCCCAGCTCTTGTCCGATGCTTCGGCGCAGTTCACGACGACGAGCGGATTGTTGACGAGCAGACTGTGCAGATAGAGAAAGCGCGCAATCTGTTCTTTGCCCGTGCCGCTCTCACCGAGGATCAGCAGAGGCTGTTGCAGGCGTGCCAAAGCCTTGATTTCCGTGCCGAGCAATCCCATGGCGCCGCTCAGACTATAAAAACTGTTGGAGAACAAAAATTCACACTCCCCCTTGCCGAAGGTTCGTATGCCGGTGTTGCGCCGGTGCAGCGGAATGCGGGAGGGCATACAGTAGAAGAGAGTGCGCTCCGCGCGGTCCAGAAACACCTGTTTTGCGGTGATATGGAAGAACTCTCCCCGGTCGCTGTGATAAAAACGGAGCGTGCCGTTCCGCGGCACTTCACGCTGTACCGTGCGCAGTTTTTGCAGGAGCGCATCGGGAAATTCCGCGAGGCTGCTGTAGAAAAGAGTGCCGTCATCGGAGAGCACGGCGACAAGGGCGCCCTGCCCTTCGGTCACGCTCTTTAAGAGCGTATTCTCTCTGCGAAGGCGCACAAACCAGGCACTCAAGGTGAGCGCCTGATCAATCGCTGTGTGAATGCTCTCGGTTCCCGAGGTAATCAGGAAAGCATCCAGACCGAGCTGTCTTGCGGTGGTGTGCGCTATCATATCGCAGACCACCATGTGGTAGCCGTCCTGCTGCAGCTTTTTGAGGGCGGCAGGCACTTCATCGGCGCCGGCAATCGTGAAGATATCGAGCTCCAGCCCGAGGAGTGCAGAGAGCGTATGGGCTGGTTCTGTGATGCTCTGGAAACCGACAATCGCATAGCGCTTGGTGTAATTTTCCGCGAGTTTGATGGTGCGGAGTATGTCATAGATGGAAATCGGAATCTCCACGACCGGAAGCGAGGTCTTGTTCCGAAGCAGCTCCGCCGTGCCGCCGCGGGAGATGATACAGTCATAGATACTCATGTCATGGGCCTCTAAGATTGCGAGTGCCGCATCGAGGTCGGCAGTAAAAATATCGAAGTCGGCCTGTGGATAGGCCTCTGTGGCGTGCTGCAGTGCCGTATTCATTCCTTCATAAGGCGCAATCGCAAGGATGCGGATATGCGGCTGTTCATTGTTTGCTGTCATGGAAACACCTCCTCCAGGTTTCAGTATACCAGCTTTGCCGGAAAGAAAAAGAAGATTGTGTTTCAAATGAGAACCCTAAATTGATCTGGACGAGTTCAAAAGGAACACTGTGTCAAATTGAAACACTTTTTCTGCATTTTTGCGTGCATTCTCCGCAGCAATTTCGCATAATGAAACCATACCTTGGCAATAACCGGAGAAAGAGGAGGAGACATGCTTCGCTTGCTGATTCTTGCGGATGATTTTACCGGTGCGCTGGACACGGGGGTGCGCTTTGCCGCGCGCGGCATCCCGACCCAGGTCCTGACCGCTAAGGCGCATCATTTTACAGAAGAAGACGCAGAGGTGCTTGTAATCGACACGGAAACCAGACATCTCAGTCCGAAAGAGGCAGGCAAGATTGTGCGCGCTCTGACGGAGAGTGCGATACATGCCGGTGTCTCCTGCGTCTATAAAAAGACAGATTCCGCGCTCCGCGGCAATGTCGGCGCGGAACTGGAAGCCGCGCTCTCGGGGAGCGGCGAGTCTGTGCTTCCCTTTCTCCCGGCATTTCCGGAACTCGGACGGACAACGGTCGGTGGGCGCCATTATATCAACGGAATACCGGTCAATGAGAGCCCCTTCGGCAAGGATCCGTTTGAGCCGGTGCGGACGGCGGAAGTTGCGACTCTTCTCGGGCTGCAGAGCAGCCTCCCGGCAGAGAGTTTTCCACCGCTCATGGCGGATGGTACCGTGCCGTCGAGGCGCGGTATTCTGATTTTTGATGCGGGGAGCGAAGAAGAGTTGTTTGCAAGCGGCAAGGCACTGTTTCGGGACACCGTACCGCGGGTGCTTGCCGGTTGCGCCGGGTTTGCGGCCTATTTGCCGGAATTACTGGGACTCGGCGCGCGAGGGGATAGCAACTTACCGGAGCTGTCTCCGAGGCTTCTGGTTCTCTGCGGGAGCGTAAATCCGATTACACGCCGTCAGCTTTCCGTCGCGGCGGATGCGGGCTTTCGGCATGTGCATCTCACGCCGCAGGAGAAATTATTGCCGGACTATTTTGCGACCGCGGCGGGCAGCAAAGCGCTTCAAGCACTGCGGGAACAGCTGAGAGAGCACCCGCATTTCATCATTGACGGCAATGATGCGGGTGACAATACGGCAACAAAAAGCTATGCGGAGAACCTGGGACTTTCTCTCGATGAGCTGCGCTGTCGCATTGCAAACGCGCTCGGCACCGTGCTCGCGGGTCTCATAGAAGAGCCCGCACTCGGTACTTTACTGCTGACCGGCGGCGATACACTGTTGCAGTGTATGAATGCACTTGGCGTGCGGAAAGTGGAACCGGTCGGCGAGTTGGAGAGCGGGATTGTGCTCTGCCGCTTCTCCTATCGCGGAAAAGAGCATGCCGTGATTACCAAGTCGGGCGGATTTGGGGAAGAAGATTTGTTGCCGCGCCTTGCGCGCTTTTTGGAGAAGAAGACAGAAGGAGAGAAGAAATGAGCAAATTTCCGAAACTGCCGGGACTTTCGTTTGACGGCACGGTTTATGAAGATGAAGAGATGGGCGTACTGGAAGCCCTGCTGCCGACCGGCGGTTTTCCGACGGCACACGCACCGGCGATGGTAGAGTTGCCGAACGGCGATCTTCTCGCCTGCTGGTTTGCGGGCACCTATGAGGGCAGTGCGGACATCCACATTGTTTGTTCGGCGCTCAGAAACGGTGAGACCAAGTGGTCGGCTGTCACCGACCTCTCCCGCGACCCGAAAAAGAGCGAGCAGAATCCCTCGCTCTTCCTGGGACCGGACGGCGCTGTCTGGGCCATGTACACCGCGCAGGACGACAGAGAGAGCGGCAAGGACAATATGCAGTTTACGGCGGAAGTGCGCTGCCAGAAGAGCTTTGACGGCGGAAGAAGCTGGGGCGAGTATGAGACCGTATTTCCGGAGCCCGGAACCTTTTGCCGCCAGCCGATACAGATTCTCTCGAACGGTCGCTGGATTTTCTCCAACTGGCTCTGCACGGATTCGCCGGACGGACTCGCAGGCGATCCGACGGGATTTCGAATCTCGGATGACCAAGGAAAAAGTTGGAAGCTCGTGATGATGCCGAAGAGCAACGGCCATGTTCACGCCAATGTCATTGAACTTTCGCCGGGACATCTGGTCGCTTTTATGCGGCACCGCGAGGCAAAGCGCATTCACCGGAGCGAATCCTTTGACTGGGGCGAGAGCTGGTCGGAGCCGGTTCCCACACCGCTGCCGAACAACAATTCCGGCATCAGCGCGGTGAAACTGAAGAGCGGTCGCATTGCAATCGCCTATAATCCGACTTCCGCGCCGGAAAGTCAGTCCGGCAAGGCAGCCTGGCCGGGGTTGCGCTGCCCGGTTGCGGTGGCGCTCTCCGAGGACGGCGGCAAGACCTTCCCGCTGATTCGCTGGATGGAGCGGGGCGAGGGCTTTATCGGTGACGAAAACCGCACGAATAACCGCCAGTATGAGTATCCGTACCTCATGCAGAGTCGTGACGGTATGCTGCACTTAGCCTATGCCGCGAGAACCCGCGAGGGCATCAAGTATCTCCGCTTCCGCGAGGAAGATGTCGCAGGGGCAAAGCGAGAGACCATGGGACTCTATAACCCGACCGCGGCACAGAGCCGCTGAGTTTTAGGCGTGACAGTCATCCAAGAAAAGGAGGAAACATCATGTTAAAGCAGTACAGTTTGAAATTACCGCATGCTGTCTACGGTGGCGAAAATGCGATGGAGCAGATTACGGAAATTCTGAAGACAAACGGTGCCAAAAAGGTTGCAATTTTCACGGATAAGGGCATAGAAAAGGCAGGCCTGTTCGCACTGCCGGAGGCGGCAGTCAAGGCTGCCAGTGTCGAGTACTATGTGCTGGACGAGCTCCCGGCAGAGCCGAGCTATGAGGCCGTGCAGAAGCTGATTGATAAATTCAAGCGCTCGGGCGCGGACTTTATCGTGGCCTGCGGCGGCGGTTCCGTGATGGACGCTGCAAAGCTTGCGAGCGTACTTGTGACCGATGACTACGGCGTGAAGGAATTGCTCGACACGCCCGGCATTGCTAAGAAGTGTGTTCCGATCATCCTGATACCGACGACGGCCGGAACCGGCGCGGAGGTCACGCCGAATGCAATCGTCGCGGTTCCGGAGCGGGAACTCAAAGTCGGCATTGTCAACGAGAATATGATTGCGGACTATGTGATACTCGATGCCAGAATGATCAAAAATTTGCCCCGTCCCATTGCGGCGGCGACCGGCGTTGATGCGCTTGCACACTGCATTGAGTGCTTTACCGGCAATAAGGCGAACCCGTTCAGCGATATTTATGCGCTCGAGGGTCTGGATTTGATCCTCAATAACATCGAGAAGGCCTGCGATGACCCGGAGGCAATGGAAGAGAAGAACCGGATGCAGATTGCGGCATACTACGGCGGTCTCGCAATTACGGCTTCCGGCACCACGGCGGTACATGCGCTGAGCTACCCGCTCGGCGGCAAGTACCACATTGCGCACGGCGTGTCGAATGCAATCCTGCTGGCACCGGTCATGCGCTTTAACAGCGAAGATCCGGAAGTAAAGAAGCGCCTTGCGCTTGCCTATGACCGTTGCTGCTACGGAGAAAAGAACTGTGAGACAGTAGAGGAGAAGTGCGCGTGGATGATACGCCGCATTGAAGAAATCGTAGAACATCTCGATATTCCGAAGAGCTTAAAGAGTTTCGGTGTTCCGGAAGAGGATTTAGAGGGCCTTGTGCAGGCGGGCATGCAGGTGCAGCGTCTGCTCACCAACAACAGACGCCTTGTCACCGAGGCGGATGCGAGAGCGCTTTACTTAGAGATTATGTGAGAAGCCGAGAGCGGAGAGAAGGAGGAGACAGCGTGAAGACCAGTGAAATCAGAGGAATTATCCCCCCGGTTATTACCCCGATGAACAACGACGCAGAGCAGAGCGTCAACTATGCGGAACTGAGAAATCAGGTGAACCGTCTCTTAGCAGGCGGTGTGCACGGCATTTTCCCGGCAGGCACAAACGGCGAGGCCTATGCGCTCTCGCTTGCGGAGCGCGAAGAGATTTTTGCGACCATCATCGACGAAGTGCGCGGCAGAGTACCGGTCTATGCGGGCACGGGCTGCATCACGACCGCGGATACGATACGCCTCAGCAAGCGCGCCGAAGAGCTCGGTGCGGATGCGCTTTCGATTGTGACCCCGAGCTTTGCGCTCGCGTCCCAGAAAGAACTTTACGACCATTATGCGGCGGTCGCAAAAGAGGTGCATATCCCGATTATTCTTTACAACATTCCGGCGCGGACCGGCAATAAACTCCTGCCGGAAACGGTACAGGCGCTCTGCCGCGATATCGATGTGATTGTAGGGGCCAAGGATTCGAGCGGCGATCTCGAGAATTTGAAGGCATATATACGCCTCACCAAGGAACTTTCCAAGGAAGTTGCGATTCTCGCGGGCAATGACGACGCAATTCTCACCTGCCTCAAGGAAGGCGGCGCGGGCGGCATTGCGGGGCGCGCAAATATCTGGCCGAAGACACTTGCGAGCATCTACGACAAGTGGATTGCGGGCGATGTTGCGGGCGCCGAAGAGGCGCAAGAAGCGATTTCCGCGCTGCAGAGCATCTTCCGCTACGGCAACCCGAATACGATTATCAAGACAGCGGTCGAGCTCCTCGGCTACCCGGTCGGCAAATGCCGCGCGCCGTTCTCCTATGTGCCGGAAGAGGGAATCGAAGCCTTGCAGGAACTGCTGGATCGGAACAAGGCGCTTGGCCTCGCCTGAGGAGTCAGTATGGAAAACAGACCGATAGTCGGTATTACAATGGGAGATCCGGCCGGAACCGGACCGGAAATCAGCATTAAGGCGCTCGCAGACCCGGCGCAGTATGAGTTCTGCCGCCCGCTCATCATCGGCGACGCCGACATCATGGAGCAGGCCAAGGGCTTTGTGGGCCATCCGGAAATTCGGATTCACCGTTGCGAAACGGTTGCGGACGCGCTCTTTCAGCCGGGAACCGTTGACGTGCTGCATCTGCCGCTCATTGCGGATGTGAAGAACTTTGAGCTCGCCAAGGTCAGTGCCGAAGGAGGCAATGCCGCGTTCCAGTGCGTGAAAAAGGTCATCGAACTTGCCATGGCGGGTGAGGTGGATGCGACCTGCACGAATGCGTTGAACAAAGAGGCCATGAACATGGCGCTTGCACAGGATAAGGGCGCGCGCTCGGACGGCTACACGCATTTTGACGGCCACACGGAGATCTATGCGACCTACACCGGAACCAAGAAGTACACGATGATGCTCGCCCACCACGATTTTCGCGTGGTGCATGTCTCGACGCATGTCTCGCTCCGCGAGGCCTGCGAGCGCGTAAAAAAAGCGCGCGTGCTCGAGGTCATTGAGATTGCAAACCGGGCCTGCAAAGACATGGGCATCGAGCATCCGCGCATTGCGGTTGCCGGGCTCAATCCGCACTGCGGCGAGAACGGTCTTTTCGGACGGGAGGAAATCGAGGAGATTACCCCCGCAATCGAGGCGGCAAAGGCCGAGGGCATTACCGGTGTCACAGGACCCTGCCCGCCGGACAGCGTGTTCTCGCAGGCACTCGGGGGCTGGTATGACATTGTGGTCTGTATGTACCACGACCAGGGCCATATTCCGTTAAAGACGGTCGGCTTTGTCTACGACCGTGAAAAAAAGGACTGGAAGGCTGTGGAGGGCGTCAATGTGACGCTTGGCTTACCCATTGTCCGCGCGAGTGTGGATCACGGCACCGATTTTTACCACGCCGGTAAGGGCAACGGCAGCGAGAAGAGTCTGATCAATGCGATGAGGTATGCGACGCGCATGGCAATCGGAAGAAAGAAAGCGCTTGTACGGTGAGGTACTTTTTAAGATGAGAAAGAGAGGCTGTTTCGGGAAGAAACGGCCTCTTTTTAATGTCGAATACATATGTTTCAAAATAGAACGAAAAGCGTACTTTTATTTTAGCTTACAAATGAATGATTCAAATAAGAACAAATTCTGTGCAGCTTGCTGTGGGAGTGCAAAGCGCGTTCCGATATACTTGGGACAAATGAACGGAAAATCCAAAAGGAGGATTTCGCTATGACTACACCCATGATACTTGCACTGGCGGTAACCGTGCTCATGATTATCCTGATCATGGTCGACAAACTGCCCTTCGGCGCACCGCCGCTTCTGGCCCTGCTTCTTATGGTGGTGCTCGGTGTCACGGACATCAAGACGGCCTTCGGCGGCTTCTCGAACTCCACGATTGTGATGCTTGCTTCCTTCATGGCAATCATCGCCGCGCTGCAGAAGACCAGCCTTCTGGTCCGCTTTAAAGAGACCATGTATAATCTTGCGGCTCACGGCGGCTTCAAGGCCTATATTCTCTTGATTTTGGTTGTCATGCTGGGCTGCAGCCTCTTCGGAACCGGCTCCACCGCGTATTACGTCCTGGTAATCGGCCTCCTCTCAAACCTTCCGGATTCGAAAGCACTGCCGCCGTCTCGCGTTCTGATGCCTGCCGGGTTTGCGGCAAACCACCCGCTGCTCCCGTTCAACACGGCGCTCCAGTACGGCATTGTGATTGCGGTGTTGCAGAGTGTGGGCATCAGCGCCAATGTGGATCTTGTGAAATTCTCGCTGGTAAATCTCTGTCTGTCGCTTGGTTTCTTCGCATGGTGCGTCCTTGCGTACCGCATCATGCCGGATCATCCGATTACGGATCAGAAGGCGGATGAGAGCGGACTGGAGAAGAAAGCGACACTCAGCAAGCAGAAGGAGACCATCACCTATGTGAGCTTTGTGCTCGCAGTGGTCGGCATGGTTCTGCAGAGCAAGATCGGCGATGCGGGCTATGCGATTACGGCACTTGCGGTCGGTGTGCTTCTCATTGCGGGTGTCATGAGTTTTGATGAAATCAGAAGCGCCATCAGTGCACCCATTATCCTGATGTCCGCAGGCGTCATCGGCATTGCGGATGCACTCGGAAATACCGGTTTAACGAACCTGGTCGGTGAAACCGTTGCGAAGATGCTCGGCAGCAATGTGAACCCCTTTGTCCTGATTTTTGCGTTCTGCATTCTGACCAGCGTGCTCGCAACCCTGACCGGTTCCACCATCGGTACGGTCTATGTCTTTGCACCCATGGCAATCGCGACCTGTGTAAACCTGGGACTCGACCCGACCGCAGCGGCGGCAGCCATCGTGATTTCCGGCTGGTGCGGGCACTTCCTCCCGATTGACGGTATGCCGGCTATGATTATGGGAGCGGGAAAATACAAAATCGGCGAATTCTGGAAGTTCACGGTGCCGCAGTACTTTATTCGCCTGCTTGTTCTGACCGCAGGCGCCGTAATCCTCTTCCCGATGAAGTGAGGTCGTGTATGAAAAATCAATTTGCCCTGGAACATATCGGCATCAATACCGCAAGCCCCGAAGAAGCGGAGCAGCTCGCAAAGCTCCTGTCGCTCCTCTTCAATCTGGAACCTCGCCACGGTCAGAAATCGGAATTTGCGGGCCCCTACTTTGAATGCATGAAGCAGCCCTTCCTCGGCAGCAAGGGACATGTCGCAATGCGCACCGAGAACCTTAAGAGCGCGGTGGAAGAGCTGAGGGAAAAAGGCTTTTCCTTCCGCATGGAGACCGCTGCGTATTTCGAAGACGGTAGCATCAAAAATGTGTACCTCGACGGCGAGTACGGCGGCTTCGCAATTCATATCATGCAGAAGTAAAATACTCCGGCCCCACCCCGGCAGCCCTCTGTGAACGCAGAAAAGCGTTCGCAGGGGGCTGTTTTTGCGCGCTTTTTATTTTTGCAAATAATTGTAGTCGTAAGTCTTTTTTTTTTGAGTTATGTTACATTTGTTTCTGTCGGCCTGCTTTATGAGAAAATAGAAGTTCTCGGCAACCGGACACAAATCATAACACTTTGGCTTGAAGGGAGAAACAGTATGAAGAAGAGACTTATGACGGCAGCGGCAGCGGTTTGCGACGCGGTGATGATGGCAATGCCGGTATTCGCGGCAACTGCAGGCTGGCAGCGGGATAACCGCGGCTGGTGATATCGGTATGCGGACGGCGGCTATGCAAAGTCTGCCTGGGTCTCCGACAACGGGAACTGGCACCACATGGACGAGAACGGCTACATGCAGACCGGCTGGGTCAATGTAAACGGCGACTGGTACTATCTGACTGCGTCCGGCAGCATGCAAACCGGCGTGATTGTCGACGGCGGCTATCGGAGGAGTTCGCCGCGCGGCAGGGCTTTACGAACATTGTCCGTTTCACGGGCGATGGTATTAGTGGTACTTGCTTTGACAAACCTGGCTTTCTGGCGTTAATGCGAGAGGTTGAAGCCGGGAATGTGGAGTATCTGTGTATCAAGGACATGAGCCGCATGGGTCGTGACTATCTGAAAGTCGGTCAGATTATGGAAATCCTGCGTCAGCGTGGCGTTCGCCTTATCGCCATCAATGACGGCGTGGACAGTGCCAGAGGAGACGATGATTTTACCCCTTTCCGCAACATTATGAACGAGTATTATGCTAGAGACACCAGCCGTAAAATCCGTTCCACTTTTCAATCCAAAGACAAGTCCGGAAAGCACCTCACAGGCACGGTCATTTACGGCCATCTCTGGAACGAAGCCAGAGACCAATGGTTGGTTGACCCCGAGGCCGCAGAGGTGGTAAAGCGCATTTTTGCCATGACGATTGAGGGCTACGGTCCGTATCAGATCGCCAGCAAGCTGAAAGAAGAAAAAGTCCTCATTCCGTCCGCTTATCTTGCCCAGCACGGCGAGGGCGTGAACAAGAATAAGACTTTCAAAGATGTGTACGGCTGGGGTTCTTCCACCATCTGCAACATTCTTGAAAAGCGTGAATATCTGGGACACACTATCAATTTCAAGACCCGAAAGCACTTCAAGGACAAGAAAAGCCATTATGTCCCGGAGGACGAATGGACGATTTTCGAGAATACCCATGAGCCTATTATTGACCAGCAGACCTTTGACCTTGTGCAGAAAATCCGTGGGAATGTCAGACGCTACCCGGACGGCTGGGGCGAAGCAGCTCCCCTCACAGGCTTGCTCTATTGCGCCGATTGCGGCGGCAAGATGTATGTCCACCGCACCAATAACGGCAAGCGCATTTCTCAATACACCTGTTCGCAGTACACCAAAGTTCCTTGTGGGACACTCTGCAAGACCCAGCACCGTATCAATGAAGATGTGGTACTGTCCCTTGTCTCTGAAATGCTGAAAGCCATTGCAGAATATGCCAAGCATGACAGAGCCGAGTTTGTCCGTGTGGTGCAGGAAACGCAGTCCAGCCAGCAAACCACAGAGGTCAGGAAGCAGCGGACACGCCTTGCCACAGCAAAGCAGAGAGTTTCCGAGCTAGAAGTCCTGCTCTGCAAAATCTATGAGGACAACATTTTAGGCAAGCTGTCTGACAGTAGATATGCCACTCTGGACGCTCAATACGAAAAGGAACAGTCCGAGCTTACCGCTGAAATCTCTGTTCTGGAAAAGGCAGTCAAGAGCTATGAGAAGCACGAAAAGGACGCTGACCGTTTTATCGCTCTGATTGACAAGTACGAGAACTTCGACAAGCTGACCATTGCCATGCTCAACGAGTTTATCGAGAAAATCCTTGTGCATGAGCGTGACCGCAAAGGCAGTATACAGACCACACAGGAGGTCGAGATTTACTTCAATTTTGTTGGGCGATTCGTTCCACCGGCGTTTGGCGAAGTGGAGCTTACCCCGGAGGAATTAGAGGAAATCCGCAATCGTGAGGAACGCAAGGACAGGCTTCATCAGAACTACTTGAAGCGGAAAGCCAGCGGAGCGCAGAAGCGATACGAGGACAAAATCAAGGGGAGAAAAAAAGCAGAAATCGAAGCAAAGAAAGCCGCCATTCGTGCGGAGGACATTGCAAAGGGCGTGTTCGTCCCTGTCAGCAGTTTACCGCAGAGAGAGCCGATGAAAGGAGTACAAACAGCATGAATATCACTTACACACAGAACGGAGATTATCTTATCCCGAACATCATTTTCCGCAAGACCAAGCCCCTCGGACACTACGGCAGACTTCGCAAAGCGTATCTGGAAATGCACCGTCCGATACTGTTCAATGAGCTGGTGCTATCCGATAAACTCTTTGAGCATTGCGCCGAGATTGACGAAGCGGCACGAAACCGCATGGAGCTGATCGTGCGGTCACTGGCAGAGCGAAACGGCGTGACCGAACAGCTGAAAGCCGAAAACCAGATGGAGTGGGTATGGCAGATGAACGCTTGCAAGGCACAGGCAGAGGAAGTTGTGAAAGCGGAATTGATATACGATTGAGCGAGGAAGTCCGGGCAGAAAACTGTTCGGACTTTTCCCATATAGTCCAAAGCTGCGGTAGAATTGTTCACAAGTTTTATGGTGTAATTTAAGTACAATGATTGCGCAACAAATCGGAATTTTCCTTTATTCAGACATACAAACTGTTGACAATAAAGCCCCTATATAGTATGTTTTTATAAACTACTATATAGGAGCTTTTGCATGAAAACAAATGGAGGATTTCTTGTCACCAAAATAAAACAGCTTGGTGACCGGATTTTTGAGAAGATTCTCAGCGAAAAGAATATTGATGCGTTCAATGGAGCCCAGGGGCGCATTCTTTATGTGCTGTGGCAGGAGGATGGAATCTCGATCAGGTCACTCTCGGTCAAATGCGGATTAGCGATAACATCTCTTACGACGATGCTGGAAAGAATGGAACATCAAGGGCTGATAAGCCGTGTTCAGTCTGAAACGGACAAAAGGAAAACACTCCTGTTTCTGACTGAGAAAGCACATGCCTTAAAGGGCGAGTACGATTCTGTATCTGATGAGATGGGCAGCATTTACTACAAGGGTTTTTCAGAGGAAGAAATTACCCGGTTTGAGGAATGCCTCGACCGCATCAGAAAGAATCTTGAGGAGTGGCAGAAGTCATGAGTATTTGTATCAAAGATCAGATTCAGAACATGAATCTCGTCATCGGCTGCACAGTGGGGTGTGCATATTGCTATGCCCGCAACAATGTAAAGCGCTGGCATATGATCGATGACTTTGCTGATCCTGAGTTCTTTCCGGGCAAGCTCAAGATGATGGAAAAGAAACGTCCGCAGAACTTTCTTCTTACCGGCATGAGCGATCTCTCCGGATGGAAGCCGGAATGGAGAGACGAGGTATTTGCAAAGATCCGTGAAAATCCACAGCATCAGTTTCTGTTCCTGACCAAGTGCCCCGATCTGCTGGATTTTGATACCGATCTGGAAAACGCATGGTTTGGCGTTACGGTGACGAGGAAAGCAGAACTGTGGCGTATTGACGCCCTTCGGAAAAACGTCAGAGCAAAACATTACCATGTTACCTTTGAGCCGTTATTCGACGATCCCGACACAGTTGACCTTTCCGGAATCAACTGGATCGTTGTCGGCACTATGACCGGGGTTCAGAGCAGGAAGGTTCATACGGAGCCGGAGTGGGCATGGTCTCTGACGGACCAGGCACATGCGCTCGGCATTCCGGTGTTTATGAAGGAAGACCTTGTCCCTATCATAGGGGATGAAAATATGATTCAGGAAATGCCGGAGGAATTCAATAAAGTGTTAGAGGTACAGAGATCATGGCAGAAGTAATCGATGGAATTCTCATTTGTGAGGTGGAAACAAAGAACATCATGACCAAGTCCAGTCTGCCGGTAGGCGGTTACTCGGTCAATCCCTATGTGGGCTGTACACATGCCTGCAAGTATTGCTATGCTTCTTTTATGAAGCGCTTTACCGGACACACGGAGGAATGGGGCACTTTCCTTGATGTGAAGCATTGGCCGGAAATTAAAAATCCGAAGAAATATGCCAGACAGCGGGTGGTCATCGGTTCTGTGACGGATGGCTACAATCCACAGGAGGAGCAATTCAGGAATACCAGAAAACTTCTGGAGCAGTTGATTGGCAGTGACGCAGATATTCTGATCTGCACAAAGTCTGATCTTGTGGTAAGGGATATTGATCTGCTGAAGAAGCTTGGACGAGTGACCGTTTCATGGTCGATCAACACACTGGATGAAAATTTTAAGAACGATATGGATTCTGCTTCGAGCATTGAGCGTCGTATCGCTGCTATGAAGCAGGTATATGAAGCAGGTATCCGTACAGTCTGTTTCGTATCCCCGGTATTCCCCGGGATCACGGACTTTGAAGCCATCTTTGAGCGGGTAAAGGATCAGTGCGATCTGTTCTGGCTCGAAAACCTCAATCTTCGGGGCGGCTTCAAAAAGACGATCATGGATTATATCGCTGGAAAATATCCTGATCTTGTACCGCTTTACGATGAGATCTATAACAAGCATAACCGCAGCTACTTTGAAGCGCTTGAAGTAAAAGCTGCGGAAATGGCTAAGAAGTATGATTGTCCCTTTGTGGATAATGAAATGCCTTATGGCAGGGTCACGCAGGGACATCCGGTGATTGTGGATTATTTCTATCATGAGGAAATCCGAGGGACAGAAAATACCGGAAAAAGAAATCGTTAAACAGAAATTTATTGCTGCGGTGCATTCGTATTTTGCTTCGCTTCAAACGCACAATTCCAGTTTGTCGAACTGATAAAATCCCTTTAGGAACTAAAGGGCGCACTTCTATACTCTCCTGTCGGGAGTATCGTGCGTCCTGCGGAGCTTCATTCTCTGTCAGCATAAAAAAGCTGCATGACCGAGAATGTTTCGTCACTTCGTTCCGTCAAAGTGGCTACACCTCCTTGCACCGCTTATGCGGTTATTCCCTGTGTACTTGCCGTCCGCAAACAGCACGAAATGCTGTTCGCCGCCAGCAAGTTTGAAGGCGAATAATGATGTTCGTCAGTTTGCGGTTAGTAAGAATCTAAGTCAAATCATTGTGCCGAGAAATGGTGAATATATAGAACGATAACTTCAAGTTCGAAAAATTGAGAAATCGTAAAATTGAAGAAAAAAGACATGCACAGTTCTTAGCATATCGGGAACTGTGCATTTCTGTAAATAAATACTTTTTATTAGCCGATTACGGCATCCTCTGCTGTAAAATGTTCCAGAGAATTTTCTTTTACCTGAATGCAGATATAAGTAATTCCGGAAATATCGGATGCAAAAAACTGACGCTTTGCAGCAGGTGCGATTTTCAGCCAGTCTCCAGTTGAAAGACTGATTTCTTCTCCATCAATTATGGCTTTGCCGTTACCTGAAAGAATTCCATAGATTTCTTCATTTTCTTTATGAGAATGAACAAATGGGACATTTGCTCCTGCAGGTAGTTCGTTCAAACTGATTTCTGCACCTGTTAAAGACAACTTTTCATGCAACTCAATTCGGTTTTCCTTTCCAATAGTTGTTTTTGTGTAATTTGCCATAATAATACCTCCATGGTTAATTTGTAGTTTCTGGTTGCTTGGTATTAGTATAGTGTGAGACACATACAAAAACAAGTACGCACCTTTTTGTAACTGTACACTCAAAATTGAATGTGTTACAATAGACTCGGAGGTGAGAATTATGCGAGCAAAAGAAGAATTACCGGAATGCCCAGTTGCAACAGCAGTATCTCTCATCGGAGGAAAATGGAAATTGCTGATTTTGCGTAACTTGAAAGAGCGTCCATGGAGATTCAATGAGCTACAACGAAGTATAGACGGTATTTCACAAAAGGTTTTGACAGATAGTTTAAGACAAATGATGAGTGATGGACTGGCATATCGCCACGATTACCATGAGCAGCCACTGAGAGTTGAATACGGCTTAACGGAACTCGGAACAAAAATGCTTCCAATTGTTAATTCACTTGCTGATTTTGGTAACTACTATAAATCAATTATTGAACAGAATCAAGTGTGTTAGTATTTGAAAAGCTCGAACAATTCCAGTTTGTTGAACTGAACACAAAAACCGAATACTGAAAATCAGACCGTTGACTGGTCGCACTATGCGAAAAGTTGACGGTCTTTTTTTATCCCCAAAATCAAAAAAGGAGGTCAATCACAATGACAAAACCGAAAAACCTTGAACAGCTCCGAGCCGAAAAGGAACGAGCTGAGACGCAGCTTGCACAGGAACAGCACAAGCTGGAGCGTCTGGAGAACCGAAAGAGGTATCTGGAGAAAGGCGAACGCACCAAGCGCACCCACCGCCTTTGCAATCTGGGCGGTACGGTTGAGAGCCTTGCCCCGGAGGTCAAAGATCTCACACGCACCGAAATGACAGAGCTGATGGAACACATCTTTTCTCTGTCCGAAGTCCAGCGAGCCGTCCGTCACATGGCGATTACTCACATCAACCAAGCGAACAGAGAAAAGGAGCTGAAAGCCGATGGCACTATTTCACCTGAGCGTCACGCAGACTAAGCGAAGCGCAGGACAGTCCGCTATTGCTTCTGCCGCCTACCGAGCCGGGGAGCGATTGTATAGCGAGTATTACGGTGAGTACAGCGACTACACCCGCAAGGGCGGCGTGATCTGCTCCGACATTCTCCTGCCGTCCCATGCACCGCCAGAATACGCAGATCGTCAAACCCTATGGAACGCCGTGGAAAAAGCCGAGCGTGGAAAGAACGCTCAGCTTGCATACAGCTTTGACATTGCCTTGCAGAATGAATTTTCCCTTGAGGAAAACATCGCTCTTGCAAGGCAATTTTTATTGGAGAACTTTGTGAGCCGGGGCATGGTGGTTGACTTCGCCGTACATCAGCCAGACCGGGAGGACGGCGGCATACCAAACCCACACTTCCATGTGCTTTGTCCCATCCGTCCCATTGAGCAGGACGGCAAATGGGGGCTAAAGCAACGCCGGGTGTACGAACTGGACGAGGACGGCAACCGTATCCGGGACGCAGACGGAAACTATATTTTCAACGCTGTTCCCACTACCGATTGGGGCAGTCCCGAAACGCTGGAATGCTGGCGGCAGACATGGGCTGAAATGTGCAACGCCAAGTTTGCTGAAAAAAGGCTTGCTGTCCGTATCGACCACCGAAGCTATGAGCGTCAGGGCGTGGAGCTTCTTCCCACCGTCCATGAGGGCGTAACTGTCCGGGCAATGGAGAAGAAAGGCATACGCACCAAGAAAGGCGAGTTCAACCGCTGGATCAGAGCAACCAATGCTGTTATCCGGGACATCAAGAAGAAAATCGCTCTCCTGTTTGATTGGATTGCCGAAGCAAAAGCAGAGCTTGCCAAGCCGCAGGCACCCGACCTTGTTTCTCTGCTGAACGCCTATTACACCCAGCGCAGAGCCGGGGCATATTCGCAGAAAGGCAAGGTCAGCAACCTAAAGGAGATGAACGAGACTTTCAATTATCTCCGGGCAAACGGCATTTACTCCCTTGAAGATTTGGAACACCGTGTCAGCGAACACAGTGCTACCACAGAGAGCTTGAAAAAAACGCTGGACGAACAGACCGCCCGAATGAAAGCAATTAAGCAGCTCTATGACAGCTCCGCTGCTTTCCAGAGCTTGAAGCCTGTCTATGACGGCTTGCAGAAAATCAGGTTTGAGAAGCCCAGAGCCAAGTACAAGGCAGAACACGCCGACGAGCTGAAAATGTTCTACGCCGCCAGACGAAAGCTGACCGGGGAGTTCCCGGACGGCAAGGTGGATATGAAAAAGCTTTCCGCAGAGTATGACGCTCTGGAACAGGCGCACGAAACCACCTACGGCGAGTTTAAGACCGTCAGAGACGATTTACACCGCCTTTGGAAGGTCAAGTCATGCGTAGATACTGCCGCCCGATTTAACGAGCGTACAGAGGAACAAAAACTCCAAAATCGACCCCAAACACGACACAAAAAGGAGGATATATCCCGATGAAAAAATACGACTGGAAGAACGAGTACAGCCCCATCCGCAGAACGGCAAAACGCCTTTTGAGCGGAGAACCTTTAACCGATGGCAGACCGCTTTCCGACCTGATCGAGCTGGACGAACACACCCGGAAATGTCTTGCCTTTGAAGCTACCCTCACCGACCGCCAGATTGATATGTTGCAGGAGCTGGGCTATCTGCCTGTTATCGCAAGGCAGTACGGCGAGGAATGTGCGAATTGCCCCTACACGCTGGACGAGCGTGAGCATGGCGTTTGCAGACGATGCGCTGTTTTCAAGAAGTAAGGAGGACACCCATGCAGTACACCCAAGCGCAGATTGACCGAGCAAATGCCGTCAGTCTGGAAGATTTTCTCCGTACACAGGGAGAGACGCTTATCAAAAGCGGACGGGAATACCGCTGGAAAGAACATGACAGCCTGACCGTTCGGGGAAACAAATGGTTTCGCCACAGCCAGAGTAAGGGCGGCTATCCCATTGATTTTGTCATGGAGTTTTACGGAAAGTCCTTTTCCGAAGCCGTCCAGCTCCTGATCGGCGAAAGCGGCGAGGGACAGAGCGAAGCCAGCGCAGCACCGCCCACAGCGTTTCACTTGCCCTTGCACAACAGAACAGCCGACAGAGCAATTCAATATCTTTGCGAAAGCCGAGGTCTCAACAAAACGCTTGTTGAGGCTTTTCTTCTTTCCGGGGATATTTACGAGGACGTAAAGCGGCACAATGTTGTGTTTGTCGGCAGAGACAGAAACGGTACGCCGAGATACGCCCATGTGCGAGGAACGGCAGACCCATTCAGACAGGACATTGCCGGATCTGACAAGTCCTATCCGTTCCGATACGAGGGCAACGGCAACCAGCTCTTTGTCTTTGAAGCACCGATTGACCTGTTATCGTTCATCTGCCTTTATCCGCAGGACTGGCAGACAAGGAGCTATCTTGCCCTGGGCGGCGTTTCGGGCAAAGCTCTTGACCGTTTTCTTTCTGAACGCAAGGACACCCGAAAAGTGTTCCTCTGCCTTGACAGCGATACCGTAGGAAGTGAAGCCTGCACCCGACTGGCACAGTCCATTCCCGGCGAGATCGCCGTCATTCACCTTGTCCCGGCAAGGAAAGACTGGAACGATGTTCTCCGTCAGCAAAAGGACATTCCGAGCCGCAAATTCATAGCCGAAACAATCACGCTGCGAGAGCTGCCAACTGCCCAGCCTGTCCCCATGCTCCGTATGGCAGATGTGGAACTGACGAGCGTGGATTGGCTATGGTTTCCGTATATCCCCTTTGGAAAGCTGACGATCATACAGGGCAACCCCGGCGAGGGCAAGACCTACTTTGCCATGCGTCTTGCGGCGGCTTGCACCAACCGAAAGCCCTTGCCCGGTATGGAGACACTTGAGCCTTTCAATATCATCTATCAGACCGCCGAGGACGGTCTGGGCGATACCGTTAAGCCCCGGCTGATGGAAGCGGACGCAGACCTTGAACGAGTGCTTGTCATTGACGATAGAGACACGCCGCTGACCCTTGCCGATGAGCGCATAGCAAGGGCAATCCGTGAGAACAACGCAAGGCTGGTTATCATTGACCCGGTGCAGGCGTTTCTGGGCGCAGATGTGGATATGAACAGAGCAAACGAGGTGCGCCCGATATTCCGCAGTCTGGGAGACATTGCACAGGCTACCGGGTGCGCTATCGTGCTGATTGGACACCTGAACAAAGCCGCAGGAACGCAAAGCACCTACCGGGGATTGGGGTCTATCGACATTACAGCGGCAGTCCGCAGTCTGCTTTTTATCGGCAAGCTGAAGGACAGCCCCACAACGAGGGTGCTTATCCATGAGAAAAGCTCCCTTGCGCCGCCCGGACAGTCCCTTGCCTTTTCTCTGGGAGACGAGAAAGGCTTTGAGTGGATAGGGGCTTATGGCCTTACCGCTGACGAGCTTCTTGCCGGGACAGACACCGCCAAGACTGAAAGCAAGACCGCACAGACGCAAATGCTCATTCTGGAACTGCTTGCGGACGGAAAGCGTATGCCGAGCGCAGAGCTGGAAAAGACGGTCAATGAGCGTGGGATTTCCTCACGCACCATGAGAACGGCAAAGAGCCGTATCGGGGACAGGCTTGTGACTGAGAAAGACGGCACGGCATGGGGCTGCTATCTCCGAGACTGCCAACAGGAACACGGCAAGCGTGGCAAAGACGGCAAGATTTTTATAGATACCTTAATGTTGCCGCCTTGCCTTGTTCCCTCATACCGACACCGCCCGATGATGAATAGTCACCGGGCACTTTTTCATTTACAGGAGGATTTTGAATGAACAATACCGCAACCAACACCGCCACTTGCCCTACTGTCAGAAAGCAGATTGGCAAGACCACCTATATCGTCCGTGTCCATTTCAGCGAGACCGCCAAGGAGACGATGGAGGACAAAATCAAGCGTATGCTTCGTGAAGAAGTCCGCAAAATGTGACTTCTTTTTGAATTTGATGAAAAAGTCCTTGACTTTTCGTCTCTGGCAAAACGCTTAAGTCGATACTCGTTTCAGCCGGTGCAAGACTTGCGCCCTTCGATATTCAGGAAGTCCGTGAGATCACGATGTATGACGAGCTTGGACTGGATACCCTCGGAGATGAGAAAACCGCTTTGTTCCTAATGATGTCCGATACGGACGGCAGCTTTAATTTCCTGATCAGCATGATCTACACCCAGCTCTTTAACCTGCTTTGTGAGAAGGCGGATGATGTGTACGGCGGCAGACTTCCGGTCCATGTGAGATGCCTGATTGACGAGGCGGCGAACATTGGCCAGATTCCGAATCTGGAAAAGCTGGTCGCCACGATTCGCTCCCGCGAAATCAGCGCCTGCCTGGTACTTCAGGCAAGGTCGCAGCTAAAGGCAATCTATAAAGACAACGCCGACACGATTATCGGCAACATGGACAGTCAGGTATTCCTTGGCGGCTCCGAACCTACAACGCTGAAAGAGCTCTCCGAAGCACTCGGCAAGGAAACCATCGATACCTTCAACACCTCGGATACGCGGGGCAACAGTCCAAGCTACGGAACCAACTATCAGAAGCTTGGCAAGGAGCTCATGAGCCGGGATGAGCTTGCGGTTCTGGACGGCGGCAAATGCGTGTTACAGCTACGCGGTGTCCGTCCGTTCCTGTCGGAGAAGTACGATTTGACGCAGCACCCGAATTACAAATTAACAGCCGACTATGATAAGAAACTCACCTTTGACATGGAGAAGTTCCTGGATACCAGGGCAAAGCTCCACCCGAAGGATGAGTTTTTTGTTGTTGAGGCCACGGAATAAGGAGGAACAGCAAAATGGCAGAGGAGAGATTTGCAATGCCCGATGATATGCCGGATTTTGTCCGGGAGGCCGAAGAGGCGATGCCCCACGATGAAACACTTCCCGAGTAGACGGATCAAGTAACCATCAAGTTTGGTAAGGGACTCGTCGGGGAGCCCTTTACTTCAAAAAACGGAAAGGAACTCGTGGAGGTCAGCATTCCAAACCCTGATAAAGGAGATTCCCGGCCTTGGGAGACTTTTGTAATCTCGCCGAGAAAGATTCATGACAATCAGTTCGGCAAGGGCGTATGGATGAAGCTTCCCGAGTACGGCATCACCAGACTTTCCCGCTCTGTAAAGATTGGAATCGATAAAGCCGGTAAGGCAATCTGGGGACGTGAGACGCATGATGTAACAAATGCGCAGCTTAAGTTACTCCTGGAAGCCTACAAGGAAAAATCCAAGGGCTCAGTGCTCTCGGACTTGTCTGAACGGAAGGCTGATACGCCGTCAGTAAAGCCTCCCGGGAAAGATTCCAAAGAGATAGCGACGGACAGGTAATCTGTCTGAGATTAGGGCACGTCCGGAACCAAACACACTGCGGTTCAGCAGATAACGATTAAGAGTAGGGTTTAATCGGACGATAGCCGCGGTTTCAGGTCAATGATGAGCCAAACAAAGACAAATGAAAGCAAAACAAAGGAGGAAAACAAGATGGCATTTTTCAACAGCGCAGTCGGTGTATTGCAGACTCTCGTGGTGGCACTCGGTGCCGGTCTCGGTATCTGGGGCGCAATCAACCTTCTGGAAGGTTACGGCAATGATAACCCCGGTGCCAATGCTCATGTACGGTAAGGAAGCAAGCAACCGAAAACAAGAGATAGACCGCCAGCACTACACTATTCCGAACCAAAGACCAAAAGATAAGCATTGTGGGAAAATCTAAACTTTTGGATTTTCCTACAATGCCGACTACGGCGGAATCCTTCCCACTCCTTATATCTTTATTTCCGTATACATTGAATTTGTATTTAGTAAATGCTATAATGTCCCTATTCAAATTATAAATGTGTTGAATTAGTTACATGTACATATTTTTTGTGCCGCATAAATACCCTGTTGAGGTTGTCGTTCTTTGTCCAGATGTGGAAACAATAAAAGGAAGGGAACGATACAGGGAGAAAACAGGCTATTCCGGCTTTACGGTTGAAACCTTATACGATACATTTATGCAGACAACACCACGGATCGGCTTTTGGCTGGACAATTCCAACCAAACACCACAGCAGACAGCAGAAACCATTCTGAACGCCAGAAAGTCGGTATGATTGTTACATATAAGGGGAAGAAAAATTTCTTTTAGGTACTTTCTTTCCTAAAACTAATGTGATATAATAGCATCATTCCAAAAAAGGAGTAAAAAATATGCGGCAAGGTATTCTTAAATAAAACTATAATCAAATAGTGGGAACAAAGGATTATGATAGTCCCTTTTGTGGGGGCTTGGTTTTTTGTACCCAATTTAAGAATACTTTTGCCTTATCAATTTTGACATATCCGAAAAACAGCAATCACAAACAGGTGTATGCTGTATATGTGTATGTCCGCAAATTATAATCCCCAGTGGTAAAAGTATTTTACTGCTGGGGATTTTTATGCCCTTTTGGGGCTGTAAAAGGAGGACAATCACATGAAAATAATCAATATTGGAATTCTCGCCCATGTAGACGCAGGAAAAACAACATTGACGGAAAGCCTGCTGTACACCAGTGGAGCGATTGCGGAACAAGGAAACGTGGATAAAGGAACTACAAGAACAGACACTATGATTTTGGAACGGCAGCGCGGAATTACCATTCAGACAGCGGTTACTTCTTTTTGCTGGAATGATTATAAAATCAATATCGTGGACACTCCCGGTCATATGGATTTTTTAACCGAAGCATACCGCTCTTTATCTGTCCTTGACGGAGCTGTTTTAGTCATTTCGGCAAAAGACGGCGTACAGGCACAAACCCGTATATTATTCCATGCGCTTCAGAAAATGGACATTCCGACAATTATCTTTATAAATAAGATAGACCAAAATGGGATCGACCTGCGGCGTGTTTACCAAAGCATTAAAGATAAACTTACCAGTGATATGATTGTCATGCAGGAGGTTTCCCTGTCGCCAAAGATAACCATGACCGATATTTCTGATTTGGACAAATGGGATATGATTATTTCCGGAAGCGATGAACTATTAGAACGATATGTTGCAGAGGATTCTTTGGATATACAGGAATTACAATATGAAAAGTGCAAAAGAACCAGATGCTGCTCTTTGTTTCCTGTTTATCATGGGAGTGCAAAAGACAATTTAGGAACAGAAAAACTGATTGAAGCGATTACAGAAACTTTCATTACAGAAACAGACGATATTCAGTCTGAATTATGTGGATATGTTTTTAAGGTTGAGTATACAGAGCGGAAAAAACGGCTTTCTTATTTACGCCTGTATCATGGGACGCTCCATTTACGGGATACCCTGCTGCTGTCAAAAAAGGAAAAAATAAAGATTACAGAAATGTGTATTCCGTCAAATGGTGAAATCGTCCCGGTTGACCATGCCTGTCCGGGAGAAATTGTTATTTTAGCTGATGATACTTTGAAACTGAACGACATTCTGGGAAATGAAAAACTCCTGCCTCACAAAACACGGATTGATAATCCCATGCCATTACTTCGGACAACGGTAGAGCCGCAAAAGCCGGAGCAAAGGGAAGCCCTGTTAAATGCCCTCACAGAGATTGCTGATACAGACCCTCTTTTGCATTTTGACATTGATACTGTTACCCATGAGATTATGTTATCTTTTTTGGGAAAAGTACAGTTAGAAGTTATTTGTTCGCTATTAGAAGAAAAATATCATGTGGGCGTGGCTATGAAAGAGCCTTCGGTTATTTATCTGGAAAGACCGCAAAAAAAAGCGAGCTACACGATTCATATTGAAGTGCCGCCGAATCCGTTTTGGGCATCTATTGGTTTGACTGTAACACCGCTTCCTGTTGGAAGCGGAACACAATATAAAAGCGAGGTATCTCTCGGCTATTTAAACCAAAGTTTTCAAAATGCCGTCATGGAGGGTGTGCGTTATGGAATGGAGCAGGGCTTATATGGCTGGGGAGTGACAGACTGCCAAATTTGTTTTGATTATGGAGTTTATTACAGCCCGGTCAGCACCCCCGCTGATTTTCGTTTTCTTGCGCCTGTCGTGTTGGAGCAGGCATTGAAAAAAGCAGGAACACAACTGTTGGAACCATACCTTTCCTTTACCCTTTTTGCACCGCAGGAATATCTTTCACGGGCTTATAATGACGCACCAAAGTATTGCGCAATCATTGAATCAACCAGACTTGAAAAAGATGAAGTTATTTTTAAGGGGGAAATCCCTGCCCGTTGTATTGGTGAATATAGAAATGATTTGAATTTTTATACAAATGGAAGAAGTGTCTGCATTACAGAATTAAAAGGGTATCAGGAAACTTCCGGCGAGCCTGTGTTTCAGCCACGCCGCCCGAACAGCCGTTTAGACAAGATCCGGCATATGTTTCAGAAGATAATGTAACATCTTGCGCAATGCAAACGTTCATTGCTGGCTATTGCGAAATATCATTGATAAAATCAGCATCAGAGAGGAGGAACCATTTTGAACCAGAAACAGACGGATATTACAACAGGAAAGCAAATACGTCATCTGCGAACACAATCGGGAATGACACAGGAAGAACTGGCTGGGGAATTGAATGTTACCCGGCAGGCGCTATCGAATTGGGAGAGAGATGTTAATGAACCCGATTTAAATACGTTGAAAAAAATTTGTTTTCTTTTTGGAGTCCACATGGACGATTTTGCGAAGGAGGTAATAACAAAAATGGAAACATGTGAAAAAAAGAGAAACGACAATTTAATAAGTATGATATGGCAATTGGACTTTTTTATGGTGTCGGGATATTTCTTGGCATTGGTATTTTCTTTGTTGGCGGTTTTATGACAATGTCGGGTGCAGGGTGGGGAGCATCACTATTTGGCGGTGGCTGTTTTTCTCTTGTATTTGGCTTGATATGCCATGCAGTTATTACATTGAGAAGAAATGACAAATGATGACATATCCTGCTTTCTAGTCTTTTCGGTCATATCGCGTAAAAAAGCCGCTGCTTTTGGCTTTCCAATAGCGGCGGCAAAGGGAAATATCCTTTGAATACCTTACAGAAGAAAAGTTTTGCAGCATTATAAAAATAAAAGCCTATACCATTTTGGAAAGAAAAGATACATAATAGTCAAGACGGCAACAATCAGAAGTTATGGAGGGTAACAATGGAATATAGTAAGGAAGATTTAATGGAAGCAAAAAGGCAAATTTTGGGAGTGGGAGAGAACATGGGAACAGAGGAAAGTAAAAAAATCTGGGAGAAAAACGCACAATTTTGGGATAATGCAATGGGTGACAAATCTAATGAATTTCACAGAGAGGTAGTGCGTCCCAAAGTAACGGAACTTCTATCTCCTAATCCTGCGGATTACATTTTGGATATTGCGTGTGGCAATGGAAATTATTCTTCGTATCTTGCACAAAGAGGCGCTTCGATTGTCGCTTTTGATTACAGCAAAAAAATGATAGAATTGGCTAAAAGACGGCAATCACAATATGCAAAACAAATTGAATTTTGTGTAGCGGATGCGACCAATAGAGAAAGTATATTAGAATTAAAAAGAAATCGAGCCTTTACGAAAGCAGTTTCTAATATGGCAATTATGGATATTACGGATATTGAACCGCTTTTTATGGCTGTTTATGAACTATTGGAGGAAAACGGGATTTTTGTCTTTGCAACGCAGCACCCTTGTTTTATCACATTGACTGAAAAATATATGACACCGCACAGTTACTATGATATAGCGATCGAAGGGCAGCCGGAGGAGCAGATTTATTATCATCGTTCCATACAAGATATTTTTAACCTTTGTTTTAGAGCTGGATTTGTCATTGATGGATTTTATGAAGAATGTTTCAAAAACAACAAAGAAATTCCTATGGTAATGATAGTAAGGCTTAAAAAGGTAAAACGTGATAGCTTAAAATAAATTCAAGTTTGCCGGATAAATAGCAAACCCGGCCGAGCCAGTCAACGGTCAAGATGAACGGGCTTCGCCCGCCGTTGACAGCCCCGCCCGGTTTTGCAGTTAGGCAGTCAAGGAGCGACAGCCTAAAGTGCTGCCGCCCCTTACTATCATAAAAAGCAACTACTAACCAGCCACAGCCCTTTTGGGAGGAAAGGGGGATTTTCCATGACCTGTACAGAAGAATATCGGGAACATATCGAGTACACTTTCCATGCCTTTTGCAAAGTCGTTATCCGAAATGCAACGATCAACGCAGCGAGGACACGGAGCAGGAAGCACAAAAGAGAAATATCCCTTGAATACCTCACAGACGAAAAGCACTACCCTTTAGGCACGACAGATGAATATTTCCAAGCCCCGGAGCCGGACGAGGAATACATACTTACCCTTTGCGGCGATACGGTCATTTTCAGCAGCGGCTTACTTGCGGAAGCCCTGTCACGGCTGGACGAACGGGAGCGGGAAATGATTTACCTGTCCTTTTTCAAGCGTATTCCACAGCACGAAATTGGCAGACAGTACGGGCGCAGCCGCAGCACAGCGGGCTACCATATCCGAAAAGCCCTACGGCAGCTCCAAGCGGAAATGGAGGGAATGGCATATGAGAAATAATAGGCTTCTCCCCTATGAAACAATCGTCCAAGCCACCAGCGGGGAGCCGGAAGCGGTGGGAACTGTATTGCAGTATTACCGCCGCCGCATACAATGTGCCGCCCGTGTGAATGGACGGGTAGACCAAGATACAGAGGACTACATCACCCAGACGCTTCTCACAGCTATTTTCAAGTTCCGCTTTGGGAGATAGCCCTACCGCCTACAACTGAATAACCGCCGCTTCGCCGGCAACCAGAAAGCAGTAAATCTATTCAACAGATTTGCTGCTTTTTTTCGTTCCTGTTTGGCATTTTTGAAAATCCCCAGTATGAAAAAACAAAAGGGAAAATTGCCGCCGCAGTTGGCAAAATCCCTTACTTATCCGTGGAGGGTATCAAAGAAAAAAATACTGCCATTGTCCGCCTATTCCGGCTTGCGTGGTGTTGTAGGGAATAGAGGGGAAATTCTAAAAATCTCCGTCCATTTTGCTTTGCGTGGTGTTGTAGGTAGTGAAAGGAAAATTTTCAAGATATGCCGGAATAGCGGGTAGCAAAGCCCTTTTGAAACGTCTTGTTAGCGGAAAGTACGGAAGCCGGGGAACGCCGGAGTTTTTCAGAGCAAGATTCTACCGCAGTACCAAAATTCGCTTATCGCTCATTTTGCCCCTGCGGGAATCTTGTTGGGGAGTGCCTTCCCCAAACCCTGCTTATGCGGCTTACGCCGCTGGAAAATCCCTCAAAATAATTTTTCGGATTTTTCAAAAACAGTTCCGCTTTACACCCTGTTTTTCTCCTATTAGTGAGAGGACACCACGCACAGCCGAAGGAGGTTTTACCATGCGAAAACGATATAACACGCCGCACCGCAGCCGGGTAGTCAAGACACGCATGACCGAGGAAGAATACGCCGAGTTTGCGGAAAGGCTTTCTGCTTACAACATGAGCCAAGCCGAGTTTATCCGGCAAGCCATAACCGGGGCAGCCATACGCCCCATCATAACCGTTTCCCCCGTCAATGACGAGTTGCTTGCCGCTGTCGGGAAGCTGACCGCCGAATACGGCAGGATCGGCGGCAACTTAAACCAGATAGCCCGGACGCTGAACGAGTGGCACAGCCCCTACCCGCAGCTTGCCGGGGAGGTACGGGCGGCGGTTTCCGACCTTGCTGCCCTAAAGTTTGAAGTCTTGCAGAAAGTGGGTGACGCTGTTGGCAACATTCAAACATATCAGCTCTAAAAATGCGGACTATGGCGCAGCGGAAGCCTATCTCACATTTGAGCATGACGAGTTTACCATGAAGCCCACCCTTGATGAAAACGGGCGGCTGATACCGAGGGAGGATTACCGCATTTCTTCCCTCAACTGTGGGGGCGAGGATTTCGCTGTTGCCTGTATGCGGGCTAATCTCCGCTATGAGAAAAACCAAAAACGGGAAGATGTGAAAAGCCACCACTATATCATCAGCTTTGACCCACGGGACGGGACAGACAACGGCTTGACCGTAGACCGGGCGCAGGAGCTGGGCGAGCAGTTCTGTAAAGAGCATTTCCCCGGACACCAAGCCTTAGTCTGCACCCACCCGGACGGGCATAACCACAGCGGCAATATCCATGTGCATATCGTCATCAACTCCCTGCGGATTTATGAAGTCCCGCTTCTGCCCTACATGGACAGACCAGCCGACACACGGGAGGGCTGCAAGCACCGCTGCACCAACGCCGCTATGGAATATTTCAAGAGTGAAGTCATGGAGATGTGCCACCGGGAGGGGCTTTACCAAATCGACCTCCTAAGCGGCAGCAAGGAACGGATAACCGAACGGGAATACTGGGCGGCAAAGAAAGGACAGCTTGCCCTTGATAAAGAGAACGCTGTCAGAGAAGCCGCAGGACAGCCGACCAAGCCCACCAAGTTTGAAACGGACAAGGCGAAGCTGCGCCGGACGATACGGCAGGCACTTTCCCAAGCTGGCAGCTTTGACGAATTTTCTTCCCTTTTGCTGCGGGAGGGTGTGACCGTCAAGGAGAGCCGGGGGCGGCTTTCCTACCTCACGCCGGACAGGACAAAGCCTATCACAGCCCGGAAGCTGGGGGACGATTTTGACAAGGCTGCTGTCCTTGTCCTGCTTACGCAGAACGCCCACAGAGCCGCCGAACAGAGCAAAGCCATACTCGAATACCCTGCCGCGGTTAAAAAGCTGTCACAAGGGGAAAAAACCACAAAAACCACCCCGGCAGACAACACCTTGCAGCGCATGGTTGACCGGGAAGCCAAGCGAGCCGAGGGCAAGGGCGTGGGCTATGACCGCTGGGCGGCAAAGCACAACCTAAAGCAAATGGCAGCTACCGTTACCGCCTATCAGCAGTACGGCTTTTCTTCCCCGGAGGAACTGGACGAAGCCTGTTCTGCCGCCTATACCGCCATGCGGGAAAGCCTTACAGAGCTGAAGCAGATGGAAAAGACGCTGAACGGGAAAAAGGAGCTGCAACGGCAGGTGCTTGCCTATTCCAAGACCCGCCCTGTCCGGGACGGGCTGAAACAGCAGAAAAACGCCAAAGCAAAAGCAGCCTACCGTCAGAAGTACGAAAGCGACTTTATCATAGCAGACGCAGCCGCCCGCTATTTCAGGGAAAACGGCATTTCCAAGCTGCCGAGCTATAAAGCCCTGCAAGCAGAGATTGAAACCCTTATCCAAGAGAAAAACAGCGGCTACAACGATTACCGGGCAAAACGGGAGGAATACCGCCGCTTACAGACTGTCAAGGGCAATATCGACCAGATTTTACACCGGGAGCGCAAGCCTGTGAAAAGGCAGGAACAGGAACGATAAAAACCGCCCCAAAATGTACCCGAACCTATACAGAACAAGGGGGCTGCCCCGTACCCTATCCGCAAATACCAAAGGATTTTTTAACGGGCTTATAGGGCAGAAAAAACCCGAAAATGATACCGAGATGATACAGAATTACCGCCGATACCGCCACACCAGCGGAAACGGCAGAAAGGAGCGCACCCATGCCAAGAATGAGCAAGAAACGGCGGCTGGAATGGTCTTTTTTCCTGCGGCAAGTGAAAGTCGGGAATTCCACCTGCGATCGTATCACATACAATGACCTCTGCCGGGGCTGTACCCATAGCTGCAAGCAGAGCTTCCGGGCGGTTATCATACTCTGCCCCCACTACTACTCCAAACGCCGGAAAAAGGAGGACAGGGACAATGGCAGATAACCGCAAGTATTACTACCTCAAGCTGAAAGAGAACTTTTTTGACAGCGACTCCATTGTGCTGCTGGAAGATATGAAAGACGGGATTTTATACTCCAATATCCTCTTGAAGCTGTACTTAAAATCGCTGAAAAACGGCGGGAAATTGCAGCTTGACGAGCATATCCCCTACACAGCGCAGATGATAGCGACACTGACCCGCCACCAGATAGGGACGGTTGAGAGGGCTTTAGAGATTTTCCGGCAGTTGGGGCTTGTGGAGCAGCTTGACAGCGGGGCTTTCTATATGACCGACATTGAGCTGATGATAGGACAGTCCTCTACCGAAGCCGAGCGGAAACGGGCTGCAAGACTGGAAAACAAGGCACTTTTACCGCCCCGGACAAAAGGCGGACATTTGTCCGACATTCGTCCACCAGAGATAGAGATAGAGTTAGAGAAAGAGATAGAGATAGAAAAAGAGAGAGAGGGAGAAACGGGACACCCCGCCCCCGCCGCTTATGGCAGATACAACAATGTGATACTGACCGATACAGAGCTTTCCGGGCTAAAAACAGAGTTGCCCGACAAGTGGGAGTATTATATTGACCGGCTTTCCTGCCATATCGCTTCCACCGGGAAACAGTACCACAGCCATGCAGCCACCATTTACAAGTGGGCGCAGGAGGACGCTGCCAAAGGCAAGGCTGCCCCGAAACAGGGCATACCCGATTATTCATGCAAGGAGGGCGAGAGCTTATGAAAAACGGAATTGAAGCTATGATTACGGACATTACAGCCACTACCGCCGAAGCGGAGGACTACACAGGCGAGGACGGGCTTTTATACTGCGGTAAGTGCCATACGCCCAAAGAAGCCTATTTTGCAGAGGGAAAGACTTGTTTCGGGCGTGACCGCCACCCGGCAGAGTGCGACTGCCAGCGGGCAGCCCGTGAAAAGCAGCAAGCCGCCGAAAGCCGACAGAAGCACCTTGAAAAAGTGGAGGACTTGAAACGCCGGGGCTTTACCGACCCTGCTATGCGGAACTGGACATTTGAGCATGACAACGGCAGAAACCCGCAGACCGAAACCGCCCGCTTTTATGTGGAGAGCTGGGAAACCATGCAGGCTGAAAATATCGGCTACCTGTTTTGGGGCGGCGTGGGGACGGGAAAAAGCTACCTTGCCGCCTGTATCGCCAACGCCCTTATGGAAAAAGAGGTTGCCGTCTGCATGACAAACTTTGCAACGATACTGGGTGACCTTGCCGCCAGCTTTGAGGGCAGGAACGAATATATTTCCCGCCTTTGCAGCTACCCTCTGCTGATACTTGATGATTTCGGTATGGAGCGAGGAACAGAATACGGGCTGGAACAGGTTTACAGCGTGATTGACAGCCGTTACCGAAGCGGCAAGCCGCTGATCGCCACGACCAACCTCACGCTGGAGGAATTGCAGCACCCGCAGGACACGCCCCACGCCCGTATCTATGACAGGCTGACTTCCATGTGCGCCCCCGTCCGCTTCACGGGCAGCAACTTCCGAAAGGAAACCGCACAGGAAAAGCTGGAACGCTTAAAGCAACTGATGAAGCAGCGAAAGGAGAGCCTATGACAGAAACGAAACAGACAAGCACCACCAAAACAGACCGCCGCCCGGACTGTGTGACGGAAATCCGCATGGGCAACTCCGTCCTTACCGTTTCCGGCTTCTTCAAGCAGGGCGCAACCGACACCGCAGCCGACAAGATGATGAAAGTGCTGGAAGCGGAAGCTGCTACACAAAAAACGGCGATTTGACCGACCATAAAGAAGCAGATTTGACGCTTTTGCCGCTATACAGACAGCCGCCCCATGTGGTACAATCAAGGTACGGAATAGTGGGGCTGGCTGTCGGAAACGGAGGATTTTATGTTAAGACAGACCAACCAACAACCAATTACCGCCCTTTACCCAAGACTATCCCATGAGGACGAGCTGCAAGGCGAAAGCAATTCCATTTCCAATCAGAAGCGTATCCTTGAAACCTATGCAAAGCAGAACGGCTTTTCCAATCTGCGCTGGTACACGGACGACGGTTATTCTGGTGCGAACTTTCAAAGACCCGGTTTTCAAGCCATGCTTGCGGACATTGAAGCCGGAAAAGTCGGGACAGTTATCGTAAAGGATATGTCGAGGTTAGGGCGAAACTACCTGCAAGTGGGAATGTACACGGAAATGATTTTCCCACAGAAAGGTGTCCGCTTCATCGCTATCAATGACGGAGTGGACAGCGCACAGGGCGACAATGACTTTGCCCCGCTGCGGAATATCTTTAACGAATGGCTGGTGAGAGATACGAGCAAGAAAATCAAAGCAGTAAAACGCTCAAAAGGCATGAATGGCAAGCCCATCACAAGCAAGCCTGTGTATGGCTACCTCATGGACGAGGATGAAAATTTCATTATTGACGAGGAAGCTGCACCCGTAGTCAAGCAGATATACAACCTCTGTCTTGCCGGGAATGGTCCGACCAAGATAGCCCGTATGCTCACAGAGCAGCAAATCCCCACGCCGGGAACGCTTGAATACCGCAGGACGGGCAGCACCCGCCGCTACCACCCCGGCTATGAGTGCAAGTGGGCGACCAATACCGTAGTGCATATCCTTGAAAACCGGGAATACACAGGCTGTCTGGTAAATTTCAAGACAGAAAAACTTTCTTACAAAGTCAAGCACAGTGTAGAAAATCCCCCGGAAAAGCAAGTGATTTTCGAGAACCACCACGAGCCTATCATAGACACCCAAACATGGGAACGGGTGCAGGAGCTTCGCAAACAGCGCAAACGCCCAAACCGCTATGATGAAGTGGGTTTGTTCTCCGGCATACTGTTCTGTGCGGACTGCGGCAGCGTGATGTATCAGCAGCGATACCAGACGGACAAGCGCAAGCAGGACTGTTATATCTGCGGCAACTACAAGAAACGCACCCATGACTGTACGGCGCACTTTATCCGCACCGACCTCTTGACCGCTGGTGTACTCTCCAATCTGCGGAAAGTGACCAGCTATGCGGCAAAGCATGAAGCCCGGTTTATGAAACTCTTGATTGAGCAGAACGAGGACGGGGGCAAACGCAGGAACGCCGCCAAGAAAAAGGAACTGGAAGCCTCCGAGAAACGCATAGCCGAGTTATCCGCTATCTTCAAGCGGCTGTATGAGGACAGCGTGACCGGGCGCATATCAGACGAGCGTTTCACAGAGCTGTCGGCAGACTATGAAGCAGAGCAACGGGAGCTGAAAGAAAGAGCCGCTGCTATTCAAGCGGAGCTTTCCAAAGCACAGGAAGCCACCGTGAACGCAGAAAAGTTTATGAATGTTGTCCGGCGGCATACCAGCTTTGAAGAACTTACCCCTACCCTTTTGCGTGAGTTTGTGGAGAAAATCGTTGTGCATGAGTGCAGCTATGACGAGAACGGCACACGCAGACAGGACATTGATATTTATTACTCTTTCGTTGGCAAGGTAGACCTGCCCGAATGACCGCCCGACCTATCCGGCGCAATGCGCAAACGCCGGATAGGAACGGCAAAATTTTTTACACTTCTACTACTTCTTTATCACACATCAGCAAATGGTTCCGCTACAAAACATCAGCAAAGGAGCAATCACTATGGATTACGCCTATTCTACCACAACGGAGGCCATTCGTAAATCGGGAAAGCACCTTACCCTTGATGAAAGAGGGCAAATACAGGCACTCCACCGTGAGGGATTCTCGCTTCGCGCCATAGCCGCACGGATTGGATGCTCGCATACAACGATCCACTATGAGATTACACGTGGGACGCCTGAACGCCGATCTGCTCGCGGGCGGTCTCCACAATATACGGCAAGGCGTGGGCAACGGGCTTACCTCGAACATCGAAAGAACTCCAAACGACCGTATAAGGTTGACAGCGCAGGCTGTGCGCCATTCCTGCGTTGGATGACCGAAAGAATCCGTAAGAACAAGTGGTCGATCGACATGTGCGTCGGGGATGCTAGGGCGAACAAACGGTTCGACGAGGATGGTATCCCATGCACCAAGACGCTTTACAATATGCTGTGGGCGGGTAGGATTCCGCTGACGCTGTTCGATGTCCCGCAAGCGCTCGGACGAAAGTGCAAGCGCAAGCGAAACTGCAAGAACAAGCGCCTGAAAGGGCGTAGCATAGAGGAGCGTCCTGCCCTTGTGGACGAAGGCACGGAAATCGGACACTGGGAAGCCGACACCGTTGTCGGATCGCGAAAAGGGCGCGGCGCAGCCGTATTTACCGCTGTGGAAAAGGTGACGCACGACTACATCGCAATCCGCATCTCGGGTCGCACGTGCGCCGGCATTGAAGAAGCCATCGCCCATTTGAAATCGGAATATGGAGAGGACCGTTTCAGCCAAGTGTTCAAGACGATTACCGTTGACAACGGGACAGAGTTCGAGACGTTCACGCAGCTTGAGAGCCTCGGCACGAAGGTGTACTTCGCTCACCCCTACAGCTCATGGGAACGCCCGCAGAACGAGCGTCACAACGGCATCCTCCGCCAATATATCCCCAAAGGAACGGGCATCGATGGATACAGTGACGAGGACATCCTAAACATAGCGGATGAGATAAACAGCCGCCCTCGCCGAGTTTTCGGCTATCAAACACCGGCAGAACTGTTTAACACCTTCTTGGATGAAGTATACGCTATTGAAAACGTTTCTTAATTAAATCACTGTTCAACTTGCTCTTGCAATTCACGCGGATGATCTATATAATGATTGGAACGACTACGGCGAAGGATATGACGATGATTACTTTGACTGAGCGCCCTAAAACGATATAAAATACGAAGTTCCGAAAGGAGCAAACATCATGGCAAATGAAATCACAAACGATTTTGCAACGCGCCGTTTTCGCGTGGCAGATGTGGCAAAGGCGGGCAATGTCGCAACGCGCACGCCAATCTACAGCACGGAGTCAACGAGCGGCGTCGTCTGGGTCATAAAGCCCGGGCAGATGATTCAGCCGCACGGTCACGCCAATGCAGATGATATATGGATCTGCATTGAGGGAGAGGGCGTCTTTTACCCTGCCCCCGGAGAGGAGCACCCCATCGCGAAGGGCGATGTCATCGTCTCAGCGAAGGGCATGTGCCACGGGATGAAAAATACAGGCGCGAAGGACTTTGTCTTTGTCGGCATCCTCGCCCCCGTCCCTGCAGACTACTTTCCTATCGAAAAATAGCTATTATTTTAATCGCTTAATTTTCTGTGGAAAATTCTCCAGTGGGAGTAGTAGAGCGTTCAAATAGCAAGGTTGAACTTTATTATCAGTATTTTACTAAGATTTCTCACCACAGAGATTCCATTCGCTCCACTTAGCGCCTGGAATCTCTTTTCTTTTGCAAAGAATCATTAGCCATCTTCCCCTATCCTGTGTTATAATTTTCTTATATTTGAAACGTAGGAGGGAGAGCCGTTGTTTGCAAAGACCTATGGTGCGACGACCCTCGGGATTGACGGACGGATTATCGACGTGGAAGTGGATGTGTCGCCCGGGCTGCCGGGCTTTGAGCTGGTCGGGCTTCCCGATACGTCGGTGAAGGAGTCGAAGGAGCGGGTACGGACGGCGATTCGCGACTCTGGCATTCAGCTGCGGCAGGAGCGGGTGACGGTGAATCTTGCGCCCGCCGATGTGCGAAAGGACAGCTCGGGGCTTGATCTGCCGATTGCGGTTGGTCTCCTTGCATCCTACGGTATGGTTCCCGAGGCGGCGGTGCAGAGTGCGCGTTTCTCTGCGGAGCTTTTGCTAGGGACGATGAAATCGAGGACGAGGAGTATTGGATGAAGATGGAGAATATGGAGTAGAGGAGTGAATGAAAATGGAAACAACAGTATCTTTATATAACCAGATAAAAAAGAATTGTCCCGATTTTCCTGAGATCAAATTCGAAGAAAGATCCATTTACTTACTAGATGTTCAGGTTACAAATATAAAAGAGTCTTTAATTAGTCTTTTCGTCCAAGGATATTTGAACTATGTTCAAAGTGCTTTCAAGGAGATTGCTCAAGAGCCAAGTCATAAAAACGGAAAGGTTTATGAGGTTTTGGTTTATCATTGGCTGCAAAGCAACCATATTCAGTTTGAATTACAACCTACAATAGAGAAAGAGGATTGCTTCAAGAAAAATGGCTATTACAAAGCAGATGGTAGAATATGTGATTCAGTATTTGATGTCAAATTATTTGGTGTTGGATTTCCATTATTAAAAAAAATACGTGAAGAATTTCAGCTAATGGCTGATGCCGAAAATAAAATAATAACTATTAGCGGACCCAATGATTTATCCAATAAAGCCTTTCAATATGTATTGGAACATAAACAGGATATTTATAATAAACTAAAGTCCGATAAGTATCTTAACCATGATATGTACATAATGAAGCGTGAAGATGGATTAGAGTTTAGATTGTGTCCTATAAGGGATTGTATATCATATATAGGTAGCTTCAATTCCTGTGAGTGGGCGCAAAATAATGAATTATACTTTGTGAAGCATGGTTCTCAGTTTTGTCGTAATCAACCATATATGATTTTTTGCCCTTTTGATGAAAATGTTTCGTGGATGATTTCCAAAGACAAAGATGAAGATGTATTTTTGCTTCTCCGTTTTCTATGTAGGAGAATGTTTGTTAACGTTTCGCGCTTTTCGGATAAAATGCTACATGAATATGATGGAAAGGCTACACTTGGAATTTCATTACCTTCTGCCATGAGAAAGGTGTCAGCAATTATTTTTATGGATGTTTCCCAACCTTGGTCGTATGAGAATTGTCGTATGTGGGTATTTGTGAATCCTAATGCTGATAATCCAATAAAGGAACATCAAATCGATAGCTGGTTTAGATGCGCGGGTGCTTCCATAGAGGATTTTAGGTACGATAACTATTGATGATGAGAATTTACCTGTAATGACAGAATAGTTTACTAGTGCTTACATGAGGAAAGACATTGAGACAGCTGAAAAAACAAGAGCAATATAGATATTTTTGATTTTATATTGACCGAGAATGAAATGGAGCAGATTCGTGCATTGGATACCAGTACAAGGATGCATGACACCGACTTCGGGAAATGTATATCAAGTCATTCGACGTGCATGCGAATGACTAATTCATGACAACGATGATAGCAAGTCAATAGTACTCAGAGAGATTCCATTCGTCCTACCCAGCGTTTGGAATCTCTTTTTTGTTGGTAGATTGCAAGAATAAGTTGCACGGTAAAAAAGACTAGCAGATCGAAGTGCTTCCTTCCCGCTGCTTCCACCAAGCATGAGGTCGGTTTCCCAATGCCGGAAGGTTGTACGTGTCATAACACACGGAGCACGATCATCAATGCTATGCCCATCCGTGCGTGCTTGTATTGCAACGCGGCGGTGTCTTTGCTTTCGTCTGGTACGCTCCGGCAGATCAATGCTTTTGATTGGTTTTAGAAGATCCTTCGTGACATAGTTATACAGTGTTTTGGTGCAGACAATTTCATCCCTGCGGAATGCTCCGGTAAGCAGTGCACGACCGACGCAGACATCCAGTGACCACTTCTTTTGCCAGAACATGTTCACCACATAGGTGAGAAATGCCTTCCTTTCCTGATGCAGCGATGTGCGCCCGCAGTTTTCACGATTTGCTTCGTATATATCCTGTCCGTTCATGGCGCGGTATCCTTCGTGTTTCCCGTTGTAGAGCAGAACCTCGCCACGTCTGATCTCGTTGCGCACGGTGTTGGGCACACAACCGATTTCCTTCGCGACTTGGGGCGGGGACCAGCCATCGCGGAGTCTTGTCTGGATGATGACTCTTTCTTCAAATGTGAGGTGTGCCCCTTTGCGATGCGGCGATTTTGTGATACACTCTAGTTGATCCATAGCGCCTCTCCTTTGGTAGATTGGTCTGTTCAACCCTATTTTACCACAAGGCTTCCGCTATGGACTTTTTTATGTGCAACTTGATTTTACAATCTACCTCTCTTTTTTGTTGCAAAGAAACATTTGCCAGACGGAGGAGTTGGCGAAGGAACATGGTAGAGTAGAGCAGGAACTCGGCGTTTTGGCAGAACGCCTTGAAACACTGATTCGTGAGAATGCTCGGGTGGCGCAGGATCAGACGGCGTATCTGAAACAGGAAAATGAAATTCGTGCACGCTATCTGGATAAGCAGGGGGATTTGGAGAATTTGAATGAGCAGATCGCCGAGAGGGAGAGGAAGAGAAGCACCTTGGAGGGGATGATTCAAGTGGTATGTGGTATCGACGTGGAGCAGGTTGAGTTCGGCGAGGAGTTATGGAGCGGGCTGCTCGATCACATTGTGGTCAAGAAGGACGGCGCGGTAGTTGTTGTTTTCAAGGGCGGGATTGAGATAGGTATTGGAGGATGACGCTCGTTAGATTGCGGCAGAGTATTCATCCTGTCAAAGAAATAAACTGAACGACGATGAGAATTTATTGAGATGGACGGGAAAAAGATACATAAAAAATAGAGGAGCACTTTGATAAGGAATGCTCCTCTTACATATTAAATTTTAGGAACTCAGACTTCGCAGATAAATAATGTGTTACACTCCTTGAAACAGCTACCTTGCGGTCAAAAAATTATCCTTTCGCGTTTGGGCGAAAGGATGCCTTTATGTCCGCGATCATCCGATTTTGGACTGAGCTGTCGAAGATGACAGCCTCCATCCGACGGCTGTTCTGCGCGATGCGATGAAGTCGGCGTAGATGCCGTCCTTGGCGATCAGTTCTTCGTGTGTTCCGCGCTGAACGATCCTGCCGTCTGCTACAACGAGGATCTGCGCGGCGTTTCGAACCGTGTTCAGCCGATGAGCGATCATGATGACGGTCTTGTCCTGCGTCAGTGCTTCGATTGCCTGCTGCAGCCGATCCTCGTTCTCCGGATCGACGTTCGCCGTCGCCTCGTCAAAGATGATGATGGGCGCGTCCTTGAGAATGGCACGGGCGATGGAGATGCGCTGCTTTTCGCCGCCCGAAAGGTTTGCGCCACCCTCGCCGACCATTGTTTCATACCCGTTCGGCAGTCTCGTGATGAAATCATGACACGCTGCCTTTTTTGCTGCCGCAATGACCTCTGCGCGGCTCGCCTGTGGTCGTCCGAAACGGATGTTGTTTTCGATGGTGTCGTGGAAGAGGTAGACGCGCTGAAAGACAATGCTGATCTGTGCCATCAGGGACGCAAGCGTATACTCCTTGACATTGTGTCCGCCGATGGTAATTGTGCCGGCATCGACATCCCAGAACCGCGCAATGAGATGGCACAGCGTCGTCTTGCCGGAACCACTCGGCCCGACAATCGCCGTCAGACTGCGTTCGGGGATCTCTGCGGAAATGTCGCGGAGGAGCGGTCTTTCTCCGTAGGAAAAGGATATGCGGTCCAATGTGATATCATGATGCGTGGGGACAATATCTCTGCCGCTTTCATCGAGCTGTGGAATGGCATCTGTTTCGTTTGCCTCGTCGATGGAGGCGCATACGACGCGGAGCAAAGAGAGCGCACTGCCCGCAGATTCGAGCTGTTGATAGGCGATGAAGGAGAAGACAATGCACATAATCACATCGAGCAGGGACATTGTTCCTGTGCAATGTGCATAGAGTGCGGCGGCGATGATCAGGATGCTGAAAAAGCGCAGGGTGAGTTCCTGTGCAGCCACGTATGGGGTAAAGAGACGCTCCATCGAAAGGTTGGCTCGCTCGCTTTCGGCAAGCGCATCGCGCACCTGTCTATCGCCCTTGCCCGTGAGGTTGAATGCCTTGATGACGTGCATTCCGTGCAGCTGCTCAAGTACAGCCTCGACAAGCGATGCTTGTGCCGCCTGCCGTTTCGGTGCAAGCATGCGGGATTTTTCCTCCATGGTCGCTGTGACCCACAGATAGAGGGCGATGCCGACGATGAAGACGGCGCCGATGCGCCCATCGAAGACAAAGACCATCGGGATGAGGATGAGGGTATTCAGGAAGCCGGTCAGCGTGTTGACGAGAACCATGGAGGCAGTTTCCTCCACATCGCCCAGAACAGTTGTTGCAATGCCCGTGATCCGCCCGAGGCTGCTCTCGTTAAAATAGCCCATCGGGACGCGCTTGAGACGCTCTCCGATGGCGATGCGCTTGTTCGCTGCCATGAAGTAGCCCGCATGGACGCGCTGCAGTTGTGAGATATACTCGACTACGGATCTACCGAGGATGCTGACGGCGAGGATTACGAGTGCCTGCATCGCCGTATCCATGCCGTCCGCGTGCTCCATGAGTCCCTTCAGGACGACATAGAGTGCCGCAATTTGCAGGGTGTGGAATATGGCGTAGAGCACACCGAGCAGCACTGAGCGGTTGAGATTTTTTCGCTCGCTGCCCGCGAACGCCCAGATTTTTTTGAGTGCGTCAATCATTTGCATCACCGTCCTTTGCGCTGATGTGTGCCTGCCACATGCTGCGGTATTCCGTGCAGTCCGAAAGGAGCTGTGCGTGCGTTCCCGATGCTGCGACTGTGCCGCCCGCGATGAGAAAGATCGTATCCGCATCGGTGATGGTAGAGAGACGGTGCGCGATGATGATGACCGTCTTCCCGGCGATCAGCTGTGCGACAGCGCGCTGGATGACGGCCTCGTTCTCCGGGTCAATGTATGCCGTTGCCTCATCGAGGATGACGATGGGGGCATCCTTCAACATCGCGCGTGCGATCGCGATGCGTTGGCGCTCGCCGCCAGAGAGATGGCTGCCGCCGCTGCCGACAAGGGTATCGTAGCCTTGCTCTAGCTTCTGAATAAACTTCGCACAGCCCGAAAGCTCTGCCGCATGCTCGACTTCGGCATCAGTCGCTGATGTTTTGCCGAGACGGATGTTCTCTCGGATCGTGTCGTCAAAGAGATAGGTATCCTGTGCGACAAAGGAGACCAGATCATAGAGCTGAGGAAGGGGGATGTCCCTCACATCGTGTCCGCCGATGTGGATTGTGCCGTCTTGTACGTCCCAGTATCCGGCGATGAGACGGGCGAGTGTCGATTTCCCGCTGCCGCTTGCACCGACAAATGCGTTCAGCGTGCCGCTCGGGATCGTGAGACAGATATCGTCTAGGACGTTGTTCGTTCCGTCGTAAGCAAAGGAGACATGCTCCACCGAGATGTCCGTCGTCTCAACGAGAATCGGCATCGTCGCATGGTGCTGCTCCTCAGCAGAGAGAAAGGCATCGACGGCACCGACGGTTGTGCCGACCTTTGCGAGTGCATCGATAAAGGACATTGAGGCGAGCAGCGGACCCGCGATCCCGAGGGAGAGGATGATCGTCTGGATAAAGACATCCATCGGAAGAGTACCGTCTTGATACCAGAGCCAGCCCACAGGCAGGATCGTAATGAGCGTGGTCGGGGATACCACCTTGCCGACGGACATTGGCAGTTGGCAGTGCAGCATCCAGTGATAGTAGTACGAGGCATTTGCGCGAACCTTTTCCGAGAACTTTTCATAGGACGCTGCGCCTTGGTTGAATGCCTTGATGACCTCGATGCCGCCAATGTACTCGACAACGGCGGCGTTCATCTCGTCCGTTGTCCGCACCGCCCCTGCGTATTTTTCCTCGTAGTCGCGCATGACGATCGCCATAAAGACCATGCCGACGGGAATCGAGACGAGAGAGAGCAGCGCCATGCGCCAGTCGAGGATGAGCAAATAGATGAAGATGCACAGCGGTCCAAACGTATTCGCTGTCATCTCCGGCCACAGGTGCGCAATCGTGCGCTCCATGCTCTCGACCTGATCGACAATCGTGTGCTTCATCGCACCGCTTGCGTGATCGATCACGACCCCGAGCGGGAGCTTTGGCAGCTTCTCGAGGACGCGCGTGCGGATGTCGCGTAGTACAGCGAATGCCGCGCGATGCGACAGCGCAAGAGCCTGTGCATATAGGCTGCTGCGTAGGGCATAGCCGACGAAGGCAGTAAGGCATAGGATGAGATAGAAGCGCGGCTCCACTGCGCCAAAGAGGAGTGCTGTAATCATCTCTGCCGCCGCCCAGTAGGGAACAATCCCCGCGAGTACGCCAAGTGCCGCAAGTGCAATCGCCATGCGCAGCCGCCCATGCTCCGCAGCGGCGAGTTGCCAGAGTCGCCGCATAGGGCTTGTGTTTTCCATAAGAAAACCTCCATAATCAACGCGATTGGATTTTGTTATCAATTATAAGGTGATATGAAATTTGTGGCAAGCGGAAAAAATTGATGATCTCTGTGGATTTTGCGTGGAGGCAGGGATACGGCTGAGGAGAGCGGCGCAGCAGAGCGCAGCCGATGCGGCGCACACCTGAAGTGCGAGACCGTCCACATAGGTGGTGGGAGAGCTGAGGGATGCGCCGTCTCCCATGAGAAACTCACCCGTAAGCACAATCCCGAGTGCACCTGCAAGCTGCTGCCCCGTCGTCAGGATGGCACCGCCGACGCCTGCATCCGCCATCGGCAGATAGCGCAGGACAATACCCGTTGCAATGGGAATCACCGTGCCGTTTCCGACACCGAGGACAAACAGCGTGAGGATGACAAAGGGAATCGCAGTGGACAGCC
>ERZ773055.39-NODE-39-length-85920-cov-5.388365_pt1 | contig 85920 bp, 72 predicted proteins | sample MGYA00580515_ERZ773055 | MGnify/ENA primary metagenome ERZ773055 (study PRJEB29015, sample SAMEA2737993) | human oral metagenome | biome: human oral; feature: human-associated habitat; material: dental | place: China | collected 2064 ...
TATCTCGGTGCCCGCCGATATGCAGCTATTTACTACTTTTATAAGAACGCATCCCTTTGAAACGCTCGGAGCGGGGATCTGCTCCGCTAAAACCTTACCTTTTTTAACTATTGCTTGTATCATTAACCATACCTTGAAAAATATTAAATATTAGTATTTCGCACGCCGCAAAAATCCAAAACTTCTTTTTCTATTTTCAGCCCTTTAAATTCCTTATGTCCGACCAAAAATACGATAATGTCCGAAATTTCAATAGCCTTTTTATAATCCGCTATCTCAAAATCTTTGTGAGCCTTGATGTTGGGCTCTACGGCGATCACATCGATACCGTCTGCGATCAGGCGCCTGGTTATATTTAGCGCTGGCGACTCTCTCAAATCGTCGATATCCGGCTTAAAAGCAAGCCCCATACACGCTACTTTTGGCTTTCTGCCGTTTTGCAGCTCAAATTTCAAAGCGGCTTTTTTGATCTTTTCTATACACCAATCAGCTTTATGATCATTCACCTCTCTTGCGGATTTGATCAGCCTCGCTTCGTAGCCGCCCGCATGCACTATAAACCATGGATCGACCGCTATGCAGTGCCCACCTACGCCGCAGCCCGGGCTTAAAATATTAACTCGCGGATGGCGATTTGCTAGCGAGATAAGCTCCCAGACGTTAATGCCGAATTTATCGCACAAAATGCTAAGTTCGTTTGCAAAGGCTATGTTTACGTCGCGGAAAGAATTCTCTGTAAGCTTTGACATCTCTGCAGTCTTAGAATCCGTCTGCAAAACGCTACCACTAACGAATTCCCTATAAAATTCCGCTATCTTTTTAGTAGCAATTTTTGTAGTTCCACCCACGATTCTATCGTTTTGCGTAAGTTCTTTTAAAATTTTACCGGGCAAAACTCTCTCAGGGCAGTGAGCGATATAAATTTTAGAAATATCAACACCGCCATTTTTTAAAATTTCGCCTATCTTTTCGGTGGTACCTATCGGTGAAGTGGATTCTAAAACGACCATATTATCGTCTTTTACGTATGGTATTATAGATTTTGCCGCACTTATGACATAATCGATATTTGGCACGTATCCGTCTCGAAACGGCGTCGGAACAGCTATGATAAAAACGTCTGCGAAATCAGGCTTAACGTCTGCTTTTAAATTTCCGCTTTCTACTGATTTTTTTACAAGCTCCCCAAGCCCTTGCTCTACGATATGAATTTTACCCTCATTGATCGTATCTACGACGCTCTGCACTACATCAACGCCGTGGATTTTATAGCCCCTATTTGCCAAAAGTGCTGCTGTCGGTAGCCCTATATACCCAAGACCTAAGATGCAAACTTTTTTCATAATATTCCTTTTAAAAATTCCAGTATTTTTTTGCAAGTTTTACCGTCGCCATACGGGCTTACACTTTTACTCATTTTATCATATTCATCTTTTAAATTTAATAATTTTTGCACCTCTTTTATGATATTTTCGCGCTTGGTGCCGATAAGCTTCACACATCCTGCTCTTATCCCTTCAGGTCTTTCGGTAGTTTTTCTGATAACTAAAACGGGCTTGCAAAGGCTCGGCGCCTCCTCTTGGATGCCGCCGCTATCTGTTACTATCATATATGACTTGCTCATAAGATAGACGAAACTATCATACTCTAGCGGATCAATTAAAAATATATTCGAAATGCCCGATAAAATTTCTCCCACAGGCTTTCTTACATTTGGATTTAGATGCACGGGATAAACGATGTCGATATTTTCATTTTTTAGCGCTATTTCACGTAAAGCCTCACAAATATTAACAAAGCCTTCTCCGAAATTCTCTCGTCTGTGTCCTGTAACGAGAATAAATTTTCTATCACTAAGCTTATATTTGGAATTTATAAAGGATAAAATTTTATTTTTTAGCAGCTCGTTGTTTTCGATTTTATCTATCGTCCACAAAAGCGCGTCTATAACAGTGTTGCCGCTAACGATTATATTTTTTGAATCTTTGCCTTCTTTTAATAGATTATCTCTTGCGTCGGCAGTCGGCGCGAAGTGATATTTAGCGATGAGCCCCGTCATCTGCCTATTTATCTCTTCAGGAAACGGCGAATAGATATCATGCGTCCTAAGTCCAGCTTCGACATGTGCCACGTCGATCTTTTGATAATACGCCGCTAAAGAAACGGCATAAGTAGTAGTCGTATCTCCATGCACAAACACGATGTCCGGGGTATATTCGCTAAATACATCGCGCATACCAAGCAAAACGCCTGACGTAATGTCGTACAGATCCTGCCCTTGCTTCATTAAATTTAGATCAAAATCCGGCTTGATCTCAAAAAATTCAAGCACCTGGTCGAGCATCTGCCTGTGCTGCGCCGTAACGCAAACCTTCACTTCAAATTCCGCATGCTTTTGAAATTCCTTTATCAACAGAGCCATCTTAATGGCCTCCGGGCGCGTTCCAAATACTATCAAAATTTTTCTTTTCGTCATAAACTCCCCTATATATCGATTTTTTAACCAAATTTATCGCCGTGATTTTAATTAAATTTTGCTATATCGGCGCTTAACAATACATAAAATCACCTATTTATCGCTACTTAGATGGTATAGAATGTTCTTTGCTTCAAAGACGGCTAAGATTTATTTTAAATTATCAAAAAATTCCATCGCAAAATCATCGAAAATTTTACCTTTCAAATGCGCTTTACAAAATTCCACGATGAGTCCATGAAATAACACATACGTGCTGTTTTCGTTCTCCAGCTTATCTGCTTTTGCCGCCGCATCGCAGGGAAAATTAGCGAAATTTACAAACTCATAGATCCGCTCAAATTCCAGTTCGCCGAGCCACGCGCTAAGCTCGTCGTAACTTTCAAACTCATAGCCCAAAGCCCCGAGCAGCCGCGCCGAGTAGCTGTCCGCGACCATCACCGCGCGCTCGCACGCATAGCACAAGATCGCATCGCAGCTCTCCGCGCCGATCCCCTTGCGCGCTAGCAGCCACTCGCGGCTAACGCCCGATTTAAAGCTCTCAAAATCCCCAAAATCCGCGATTATCGCTTTGCAAAGCAAGCTTAGGCGTCTAGCTTTTTGATTATAAAATCCACTTACTTTGATGATCTCCGCAAGCTCCGCTTCATCTAGCCCGGCGATCCCATCTAGACTCAAAAGCCCCTTGCTACACAGGTTTTGCAGTGCCGCATCAGCATTGCGCCACGCCGTATTTTGGATCAAAATCGCCCCCACGACCACCTCAAAGCTTCCAAATCCGGGCCACCAGCGAAAATCCTTGATTTTCACGGCGCGAAAAAGCGCGATAAAAAGCTCGGTCGCGCTCATCTGCCGTCTCCAAGGACGCTGGGAGCATCAAATTTCGGTTCTATAATCCGTACCTCGCCGCATCTTGCGACAAGCGATGCATACGCCGAAATAATTTTTAAATTTCGCTTAAAGAGTGCCGTGCAACGCATAAAAATTTGAAATTTATGCGTTGCAAAAACAGACGCAAACGGGGTTTGTTCTTGCAAGACACCTGCGATGAGAAGGAATTTCGACGCACCGCTAGGCTTAAATTTAACGATCGTCGCGCACGTAGCGGCAACTTTAAATTTTAGTGCAGCCGCTGCCCTGCTTCGCTCCAGAAGCCGCTTTACGCCGCAACTAAGCTCGCTTACGACATTTTGAAATTCTCGCGCCGTATTCATCTGCCGCCGCCTTTTAAATTTGTAAAAAATTCCTCGCTAAAGCTCAAGAAAAACTGCTTTGCCGCGCGGCCGCTGCGGCTTGCGCGAAGCATCGCAAACTCCCTCGCCTTTGCGTGCAGCGCGTCTAAATTTGCAGCAAAGCTCAAGCGAAATTCCGCCGCGCTCATACCTTTCGCAGCCGCAAAATAGGCATCTACGATCCCCAAATACTCCCGCATGCTCCCGCCGTAAAAGCTTAGCTGCAGTCCGAAGCGCTCGCTCAGGCTGATTCGCTCGTTCGCCGCGTCGCTTAGGTGCAGCTCGCCGCGACTGATCTGCGCGGCGTCGTTATCGCTTGCGCATTCGCCTACGATGTGGCGGCGATTGGACGTCGCATACATCAGCACGTTGCGCGGCGCGCGCTCTAAGGATCCTTCTAGCAGCGGTTTTAGGTGCTTGTAGCCGCTCTCGCCGAGCTCAAAGCTCAAATCATCGCAAAAGATGATAAATTTAAAATTTGTTTCGCGGATCGCGTCGATTATATCCACGAGATAGCCCAGATCGTCCCTGCCGATCTCGATGATCTTAAGGCCTTGCGGGATAAATTTAGAAAAAACCGCCTTCGCAAGGCTTGATTTGCCGCAGCCGCTCTCGCCCCATAGTAGTGCGTGATTGGCGCTCGCGCCACGCAGGAAGGCGTCAGTGTTTTTTATAAGAGCTGATTTTTGGCTCTCTAGCCCCACAAGCGCGTCAATACCCGTGAAATCGATATCGCGGACGATCTTTAGCGCCTTTTTATTTGCGCGAAAGACGGCGACCTGTACCGTGCGCCAATCAATCGCGCTAAAATCGCTGAAATAAATTTGCTCGCCGGTGCCGCTCTGCGCACTTTTTAGGATGGCTTGCGGCGCTAAATTCAAACCGCTTACCGAGTCTAAATTTAGCCCTTCGCTTCTGCTTTTGCTCGCGCTTTTTTTGATATTTTCATCGCAAGTTCGCATTTTTTAGCTCCCTTCGCAGATAGATTAAAATTTCGTTTATCACGTCGTCATCGTCGCGCGTCTGTGCCTTTAATCGCACCTTATCGCCGTTTGCAAGGGTGATCAAGATATTTTCGTCCATGCTCGAAATCACGCGCAAGCCAAGCTTCGTAGCCAAAACCTTAATCATCATCACGTCGATGAATTGCTTGGTGTAGACGTCCGCACGCCCGAAGCGGTCCTCGATCTCGCCGAAAATTTCAAGCACTTCGCTCGCCTCGGCGCACTTGCTAAGCCGCCTGTAAAGATCTAGGCGCAGGCGATCCTCTCTGATAAATTCCGAGTTTAAAAAGGCGTTTACGGAAATTTTAAGCTCCACGCTCGCAGCGGCGCTCTTTCTGCTTAGCAGCTTGCCGATCTCCTCTTCGAGCATTTTTAGATAAAGCGAGTAGCCGATCGCTTCGATATGCCCGCTCTGTGCCTCTCCGAGCAGATTTCCGCCGCCGCGAATCTCTAGATCGTGATACGCTAGCACCGAGCCGCTGCCCAAAAACGAGTTGCTCTCAAGCGCTACGAGCCGTTTTAGCGCGTCCTGCGTAAGAGCGGTTTTATCCTCGATCAAAAAGTAGCAAAAGCCCTGTTTGTTGCTGCGTCCGACGCGGCCGCGCAGCTGGTGCAGATCGGCGATGCCGAATTTATCAGCGTTTTCGACGATGATTGTATTTACGCGCGGCATATGAATGCCGCTTTCTACGATGCTGGTGCAAAGTAGCAGATCGTATCCGCCTGCTACAAATTTTAAAATTTCATCCTCCGTAGTTTTAGCGTCGATCTTGGAGTGCAAAATTAGAATTTTAAGGCTCGGCAAAATTTCAAGCAGTTTCTTTTTGGCGTTTTGCATCGTCGCGATGTGGTTGTGGACGTAAAAAATCTGCCCGCCGCGTCGCAGCTCGCGCGAGATCGCCTCTTTTATGATCTTTTCGTCCCACTGCTTGACGAAGGTGCGCACGTCCAGGCGATCCTGCGGCGGACTAAGCAGCGTGGAGTAGCTTTTAATCGAGCTTAGCGCCATATTTAGACTGCGCGGTATCGGCGTGGCAGACATACTAAGCAGGTGCGAGGCGGCGCTTTTCTCTTTGAGCCGCTCCTTTTGCTTAACGCCGAATTTATGCTCCTCATCGATGATTATGAGCCCTAAATTTGCGGGGTTTAAATTTAAAAGCGAGTGCGTGCCGACCACGACGATCGCCTCGCCGCTTTGCAGGCGCTTTGTAATCTCGCTCTTTTGTCGCGCGCTGCTAAAGCGATCGAGCTTGAAAACGGGAATTTCAAACTCCCTAAAGCGCTCGCTAAGCGTAGCGTAATGCTGCGAGCTAAGCAGCGTCGTAGGCACAAAAAACAGCACTGAATGGCCGCTGCGGATGCAAGCAAAGATCGCATTCATCGCAACCTCGGTCTTTCCAAAGCCCACGTCGCCGCTAAGCAGGCGGTCCATCACCTTGCCGCTTTGCAGATCCGCCAAAATCGCGCCCACCGCCTTTTGCTGATCGCTCGTGTAGTTAAAGCCGCTTGCGCTTAGAAATTTCGCATAATCCGCGCTTTCGTTTTTGATGACGAGCCCCCGCACCAGCTCGCGCTTTGCCGCCAGCGCGATGATCTTTGAAGCGATCGCGAAGAGCTTTTCGCGCACTCTCTCTTTAATTTTTGAAAAGCTCGCCCTGCCCAGATGATCCAAGCTCACGGCGCCGCCGCTTGCGACGTAGCGATCGATCTTATTTAGATACTCTACCGGCAGCAGCAGTTTGTCGCCGCCCTCGTAGAGCAGGGATACGAACTCCTTGCTGCGCCCCATCACCTCGATGAGCTCAAGCCCGTTAAATTTAGCGATGCCGTGATCTTCATGCACGACGAAATCACCCACGTTTAGCTCATCTAGAGCCAGACTCGATCTTCGCACGCGCTTTTTAGGCGTCGCTTTGTTTAGCGAAAGAATGATTCGCTCGGCGCTTATTAAATTTACGACGAAATCCTCGCGTAAAATTTCGATATTGCTAAATCCGCCAAGATCAAACGGCGCGAGCAGTGCGTCGTTTCGCGCGATCAGCGTGATAGCCTCGCTGCGATGAAATTCAAAAAATTCCTGCGACGGCGTCACGGCGAGGTCTTTAAATTTACGCGCCGCAGGCAATACCTCGATCGCGTCTAAAAAATCCAAATTGCGCTCGGAAAAAATTTCATCCTTTTTGATCTCGTGCAACAAGATGCAATCAAACGCGCTCGTGTAATCGACGAAGTCCTCAATGAACCAAAACCCGAGCGAGCCCAGATCGCGAGCTAACGCGTCGCTGTCCGCGCGCGATATCTTTTCGCTCACGCTCTCAAACTCGTCCTCGCTTAAATTTGCTAAAAACGGCGCTATCTCGGCTTGCGCAAGCTCATCTTTTTCGCTTTTTTGCGTCGCGACGTCAAAGCGCCTGATACTCTCAACCGTCTCGCCGTCGAGTAGAATTCTAACCGCGCTTTCGCTCCCTACCGAAAAAACATCGATGATCTCGCCACGGAAGCTAACCTCGCCCATGCTTTCGACGATGTCGCGCACGTCGTATCCCAGGCGCAAAATTTCATCTTTCAGCTCGCTTAAGTTTAACTCTTCGCCAAATTTTAAATTTAGCGGGCGCAGATGGCTTGCGGCGGGGAGTTTATTTAGGATCGTGCGGACGGGAGAGATTAAAATTTTTTTGTCGCTTGTTTTATAAAACGCGCTAAGAGCGGTGCTGATACCCGCAAGCTCGCCCATGTAGCTGCGAAGATCCTCGCCGAAGCTCGCTCTAAAATCGGGTAGGCAAAAGGTCGCGTAGCCCATAAATTTAAGCACCTGCTCGCACGCCGCAGCCTCTTTATCGTCCTCGCAGATCAAAAGCTCTTTTTGGTTTTGCAAAAAGTATTCGTAAACCTCGGCTTGCATTATTTAAACCTTTCGATCTGGTGTTGCACGACATTTGCGATCTCCTGCCACGATACGTTAGGCTCCAAGGTTGAGATATTTTTGAAATTCTGCGCGTTCCAGCTCATAAAATTTGCAGGATCAACGCTTTGAGCCAAAAACCTAACTTCGTAATGCAAGTGCGGACCGGTGCTGTAGCCGGTGTTACCGCTATAGCCGATGAGATCGCCCTTTTTAACCCAAGAACCGGGCGTTACGACCGCGGAGCTAAGGTGGCCGTAGCGGGTCTCAAAGCCGTAATTGTGCGATAGAATCACTAAAATTCCATATCCGCTGCCGCTACCACCTGCAAACTGCACGAAGCCCTCTGCCGTCGCAAACACCGGAGTGCCCTCGCTCGCTCGCAGGTCGATGCCGTGGTGCATCCTCATAACGCCACTGATTGGATGAGTGCGCATCCCAAAAGGGCTAGTAACGCCGCGATACTGCATCGGAAGGCCGTTAGGCACGGCGCTAAGGATCACGCTCGCCGTTTTTTCGCTAGCTGCGATGTGCGCGCCGGAGCCCTTTTTGCGCTCCTTTTTCATCTCATTCATCGCAAGCATTACCTGGATATCACTATCCAGCCCGCCTCCATCGTCTTCGCGTCCGTCCAGCTTGGCAAGCACCTCCTCATTTTTGCCCTCAAGCGCGATATTTTGCTCTTTTAGCGCGAGATTTTCGGCGTATAGGGTTTTGTTTAGCTCTTTTAAATTTGAACGGTCGCTCGCGAGTTTAAATATCGCAAAAAACAAAACAAGCAGAAAAATTACAAAAAACGCGGATAAAATTTTAAGTTGAAATCTAAAATTTTCGCCAAAATACAGCGTCTTGGTGCCAAAGTGATCGCTTAGGGTAAGTTTAGTTTTAGCCACGGCGCGCCTCAAGCCATAAAATGAAATTTTCTACCAAATGAAACGAGCCAAAAACCAAATACTCCTCGTCCGCTCTAAGCTCGCCGCGAAACGGCGAATGCGGAATTTTAAGCGCGTCAAGCGCACGGGTTATCGCCTCTGCCGCCATTTCGCGATCCGCAACCTCGTAGTTAAAGATCTCCACGCGCTCTACCACGGGCGCTAAAGTCCGCAGCACAGCAGCTACGTCCTTATCGGCAAAGGCGTTGTAAATCAGCACGATCTTTCTGCCCCTGTAGATTTCGGTAATTTCACGGGCGACTTGCTGCGCCGCAAGCTCGTTGTGTCCGACATCCACGCATAAATTTGGCGCCAAAACTTCCATCCTGCCGCGTAAATTTAGAGGCGGCAGCTGTGAAATTTCAAATTTCAAATTTAAAAATTTCATCGCGGCAAGCGCTAGGGCTAAATTTGAAATTTGAAATTTAGGTAGATTATTGCACGCGCAAAACTCCGCGATCTGCGCTTGCTCGCTCTTGCTTAAAAGCTCTGCTGCAAACCTCAAATGAGTTCCTTTTTGCTCTGCGATCTGCTGCGCGATACGAAGCGGAACCTCGCTCATCTCATCGCTTAAAATCGCCTCCTTATCCATCGTAATGAGCTTGGTGTGGGCGATCTGCTCTAGATTTTGTCCTAGCATGCCTAAATGATCGGTGCCGATCGGTGTAAAAAGCGACAGCGTGCGTCCAAAGCTCGACGTAGCGTCAAACTCGCCGCCCATCCCAGCCTCGATCACGCAGTAATCGCAATCCCTAAAAAGCACTGCCGCCGCAAGAGTGAGATACTCGAAATACGACAGGCTATCTTTAAACTCCGCGGGCAAGCTCTCTTGCAAAAACTCATGCGCGAAATCAAGCTCCTCATCCGTAGCATCGCGCCCTAGCGAAATGGGAAGCGAGCTTTGAGTGGATTTAAAATTTGATCTTAGCTGAGATTTAAAATTTTGCTCTGGCGAGAATTTTAAATTTTGCTCAGACGGCGATTTGAGATCTTGAGAATTCCATAAATTTTGTGTAGAAGTAGAATTTTGCGCGATGAAATTATGCTTGCTACAAAAATTTTGCATGGTATAAACGGAGTTCTGCAGGGCAGAATTCTGCTCACCATGCGAATCCTGCATGGTGATAAAATCCTGCGTGGTGGAATTTTGCAAATTAGAAATAGAAATTTGAGAGGCGGAATTTTCTCTGTTCGCAAAATTTTGCATCTTTATGGAATTTTGTTTTTCCGTAAAATTTGGCGCCAAAGCGGAATTTTGCTCGTTTTTAAAATTTGAAGCGTCGGAATTCAACGCAAAAACGGGGTTTTGCGCGATCCGTCCGCCTAGATAGATGCGCTCGTTGAGCCTAAAAACGTGCGGGCTGGTGTAGTGCCCTACGCTAAAGCCCGCTGCGGCGATCGCGTTAGCCAAAAACCGCCCGGTGCTACCCTTGCCGTTGGTGCCGATGATCTGAATGACATTTCTGAGCGGAATTTTATCTTTAATGGCGGCATATGCCCGCGGGAAGCGCTCGTAGTCGATTTTTTTGTAATAAATCGGGCGATTTTGCAAAAATTCTTTAATGCTGCGCCCGCTCAAGTCTGAATCCCCTAATCGCAAGCGCCGAAATAAACTCGTCAAACGCCTGCGCGGAGGCATTTTCGATCGCCTTGTAGCGGTCCTTATCGCTAATGATCGAGCTCGTATCGTAGCTATTTTTGACTAGGCGGCTAACTTTAAAATCGTAATCGCCCACGCAATCCTTGCTGAAAACCTCGCCGTTTTTAAGCTTGGTGCTAAAATTTACGATGAGATTTGCGCGGTAGCTAGTGACATAGCCGAACTGATCGTATGAAAGCTCGCTAAAGCTTAGGCTTTTTATGCTCGCTACTACGATCGTCTGCGCCGAGTTTTTATCCGCAAGGCTCATCCCTAGGCGCTGGACTATACCCTGTCTGATCGCATCTTTGATCGCGACGGTGTTTTGCGGATCAGTTTTGCTCATCATCACATCCACAAATACGCTTCCACTCATCGTCTCTTTCGCGATCCTTGAAACGGGCTTGTAGCCGCAGCTGATTAAAAAAATCAAACAAAAAACGGTTAAAACTTTTCTCATCTTCGCCTACTTTACCACCAAATTTACAAGCTTGTTTTTGACATAAATTTCTTTTACGATGCTCTTGCCTTCTAGCCATTTGGCGCAGTTTTGCTTTGCAAGGCTTAAAATTTCGCCCTCGCTTAGGCCTGCATCCGCTTCAAACTCGGCGCGTTTTTTGCCGTTAATCGTGACGGCAAGCTTGATCGTATCGCTCTCAAAGACCTCTTCGCAAACTCTCAGCTCGCCGAAATTCCGCCTTTTAAACAGCTTCTCGCTAAGCTCAGCGCAGATATGCGGCACGATAGGCTCGAGCAGGTTTAAAATCACAAAGTAACCCTCAGTAAATACGTCTTTGTTGCTCTGCGCATTTAGCGCATTTAGCGCCTCCATACACGCGGCGATTAGGGTATTAAAAGCAAAACTGCTCTCATAAACCTGCTGCGATTTCTTAAGCGCCTCGTAAACTTTGAGGCGGGCGTATTTTTCCTCTTTATTTAAAGCGGCGTGGTCGATCTGCGGAATTTTATCCGTAGCATAAGCGTTTTCGGCGCGATCGTAGAGGCGGCTAAGAAATTTATACGCGCCCTCTACCGCGCTGTCGTTCCACTCAAGCTCCTTTTGCGGCGGCGCGGCAAAAAGTATAAAAAGCCTCGCCGTATCGGCGCCGTAGGTCTCGATGATGTCGTCCGGATCGACGGTGTTTCCTTTGCTTTTACTCATCTTTGCGCCGTCTTTTAGCACCATACCCTGAGTTAGCAGCCGCTCAAACGGCTCGCTATCGCGCAGATAGCCTATGTCGCGAAGAGCCTTTTGGAAAAATCTCGCATACAAAAGGTGCAAGATCGCGTGCTCGATGCCGCCGATATACTGATCGACGTTCATCCAGTAGTTCACGCTTTGCTCGTCAAACGCCCGCTGCTGCCACGTCCGTTCGTCGCTTGCGTAGCGCGCGAAATACCATGAGCTTTCAAAAAATGTATCGAGCGTGTCGGTCTCGCGTACCGCGTCGCCGCCGCATTTAGGGCATTTGCAAAACTTCCAGCTAGGATGCGTATCCAGCGGATTGCCCTTGCCGGTGATCTTAATATCCTGCGGAAGCTCTACGGGCAGATTTGAAATTTCCTCGCTTACCAGCCCGCATTTTGGGCAGTGGATCATCGGGATCGGCGCGCCCCAGTAGCGCTGGCGGCTCACTCCCCAATCGCGCAGTTTAAAATTTACCACGCGGCGTCCGAGCCCTAGCTCCTCAAATTTTGAGATGACGGCGCTTTTTGCCTTCTCGCTATCCATGCCGCTAAACTCTTGGGAATTTACCAAAACTCCGCTCTCGACGTAAGCTTTGCTAGCGTCGTAATCGCCGCTTTTAGAAGCGATGCTTTGAATGATCGGCAGGTTAAATTTCTTTGCAAACTCGAAGTCTCTCTCATCGTGCGCAGGCACCGCCATGACCGCACCGCCGCCGTATTCTGCTAGGACGAAATTTGCGGTCCAAACGGGGATTTTTTTGCCGCTTAGCGGATGAAGCACGCTGATTCCGAGGCTCACGCCGTCTTTATCGCTTGCTTGGCGCTCGCGCGGGCTTTGATTTAAAATTTCTCTCACCTTCGCCGCAGCTTCGGCGTCAAGTAAATTATTATCCAAAAGTCTCTTTACGACCTCGTGTTCCGGCGCAAGCGCCGCGTAGCTCATACCATAGATCGTATCGGGGCGCGTCGTAAAGACCTTAAAGCCCTCGATGCCGCCAAGTTTGGCGCTGCTTTGCTCGTCAAATTTAAAGCTAAATTCCAAACCCTCGCTGCGTCCGATCCAGTTTTCCTGCATCGTAAGCACCTGAGCGGGCCACTTGCCCTCAAGCTGCTTTAGGCAATCCAAAAGCTCCTGCGCGTAGGCGGTGATTTTTAGGTAGTAGCCAGGCATTTGCTTTTGCACGACCTCGTTGCCGCAGCGCCAACACCTGCCCTCCTCGACCTGCTCGTTGGCAAGCACCGTCTGATCGTGCTCGCACCAATTTACCACGGCGCTTTTTCTATAGATAAGCCCTTTTTCAAAAAGTTTGATGAAAAATTCCTGCTCCCAGCGCGTATAAAGCGGATCGGAGGTAGCGAGCATGCGGCGAGCCGAAAAGCTAAAGCCAAGGCGGTGCAGCTCCTTTTTCATATAATCGATATTTTCGTAAGTCCAAGTTTTAGGGTGAATGCCGTGTTTGATCGCCGCATTTTCCGCAGGCATGCCGAAGCTATCAAAGCCGATCGGCTGAAGCACGTTGTATCCGCGCAGCCTGTAGTAGCGGCTTAGCGCGTCGCCGATGCTGTAGTTTCGCACGTGCCCCATGTGGATGCGGCCGCTTGGGTAAGGAAACATCGAAAGGATATATTTTTTAGGCAGGCTATAATCGTCCTTAGGCTCGAAAACTCCCTCTTCATCCCAAATTTTCTGCCATTTAAGCTCAATACTTTTACTATCGTAAGGCATTTTGCGCTCCTAGAATTCGTCTTTAGTTTTTGCTGACTCGATCGCTATTAAAATTAGCGAGAAAAAGTTTGCAAGTAGCGCGCCGATCGCAAGCGAGGTCACGATCGATAGATCTCCCGGCGCTACTACAATCAAAACGAACGCCGGTATGAGATGCAGATCCGCTACGAGCGAGCTTGCAAAAAGCTCGGCTGCTAGCATATTTCGCACGCCTACCTTCAAAAGCGTCGAGACTGCATTCACGCTGGTTGCTATGAAAAGTAAAATTTCATTCTTCTCATACAAAAACCCGCCTATCGTAGTCATACTCATCAGCGCAAAAAATATGTAAATTACCCTTCCCCAGTTCATCTTCTATCCTTACACCGTGCCTTTTTCATACATGGCGCGATTCTTTTCTTTCTCTTTGATACGGCGCTGTTTTTCGGCTAAAAACGCGCGGTACTTCTCGACATTAAATTTAAACAAAATCAGCATCGGAGCAGCTACAAATACAGAGCTGAATGTTCCTGCTATGACGCCTATTAGCATCACGAAGCTAAAGCCGTGGATCATCTCACCACCCCAAACGAATAAAATCACAATGACGATGAGAGTCGTAAGCGAAGTAAGCAACGTACGCGATAGCGTGTGAGAGATCGATTCGTTTATAACCTCATCAAGCTTAATCGATTTACTATCTTTTACACCTTCTCGAATTCTATCGAAAACAACGATGGTATCGTTAAGCGAGTAGCCCATTATAGTTAGAAGCGCAGCTAAAATTTCAAGGTTGAAATCCACGCCGGCTAAAATCATCGCACCTACGGCAACTACGACGTCGTGCAGATCCGATAATACGGCCGCAATCGCAAATCTCCATTCAAACCGCAGGGTGATATAAACCAAAATGAGCGCAAACGACACGCATACCGCTAAAATTCCGTTTGTGCGAAGCTCCTCGCCGACTTTAGAACCTACGATATCGACCTTGCGAATGTCGAAATTTCCGCTGCCTTGCAAAATTTTTTGCGCCGCTAAAGCAGGATTATCGCCCAGTTCACTCGCAGCGCCTGAATATCTAATCGTAACTTCTTGATCGCTGCCGAATTCTGTAACGTTGATATTGCCTAAATTTGCCGCCTCGAAGCGTTTTCTGATCTCATCAAGCGGTGCTTTAGCGTCGTATTTAACCTGAATGAGCGTACCGCCGCTAAAATCGATGCCGTAATTAATGCCCTTAATGAAAAACAGCGCAATGGAGCCTATTATCAAAACAGCAGAAAGCGCAAAAGTAAAATATCTAAATTTCATAAAATCATAAATTTTGCCCTTATCAAACACTTGCATTTGCGCCTCCTCTTACTTTATAACCGAGCCAAAGCGCGGTATTTTTGCTCTTTTCCATCTTATCCATTACTAGCTCAAACATTCCGTGGGTGCCTAAAATAGCCGTTATCATCGACGCTACGATACCGATACTCATCGTGACGGCAAAGCCCTTCACTGGACCCGTGCCGTAAGCATAAAGCGCAGCAGAAGTAATTAGCGTAGTGATATTTGAATCCACGATCGCGCTCATCGCGTTTTCATAGCCTTTATTTATACTTTGGCGGATTGAAACTCCCGTCCTTAGCACCTCTCTAACGCGCTCATTAATGATTACGTTCGCATCTACCGCCATACCGATAGTTAGCACGATTCCCGCCATTCCAGGAAGCGTTAATGTTGCACCAAAAAGCGCCATACAAGCGATCAAAAACAAGATATTTACCACAAGCGCGATGTCGGCAAAAAGCCCCGCTACGCCGTAGTAGAAAATCATAAAGATCAAAATCGCAACCGCTGCAAGACTAAGCGCCGCCATACTTTTATCGATGCTATCTTGTCCTAGGCTAGGGCCGATGCTGCGCGTTTCGGATACTTTAACCGGAGCTAAAAGCGCACCGCTTCTAAGCGCGATCGCTACGTCGTGCGCCTCCTCGACGCTAAATCCGCCGCTGATCTGACCGCTGCCGCCGCCGATGCGCTCGTTAATGCGCGGTGCGGAGTAAACCTTGCCATCAAGGACGATCGCAAGGCGCTTACCGACATTTTTGCCGGTAAAATCGCCAAAAATTTGAGCGCCTTGAGAGTTCAGCGTAAAATTTATGATCGGCTGGTTGGTGTGCTGATCGAAAGCTACCTTCGCATCAACTAGCATCGCGCCATCAAGCACCGGAATTTCGTTTATGAGATACTTGTAATTCGGATTTTTAACGTCCGGGTAGATCACGTCGCCGTAAGCTCTGGCATCCGCTGCACTGATAGTCTGCGCGCGGTCTTGGCGCACGTCGTCCACCGCCATAAGCTGCAAGTGAGCCGCTTTGGCGATCAGATCTTTGGCGCGCTGCTCATCCGCCGCACTTTTGACGCCCGGAAGCTCAACCAAAATATAACTCTCGCCCTGCTTTGCTACCGTCGGCTCCGCAAGTCCGAATTGATCCAAGCGGTTTCGGATAGTTTCTACAGCCTGTTCGATCGCGTACTTTTTAGTCGCTTCGACCTCCTCGGGCGTTAGCGTAACGCGATATTTTTCGCCCGATTTTTGAATGTCTAATCCGCTTGCGGCGCTATGCAAAATCGCATCAAATTTAGAAGCCTCGTCTGCGTCTAAAATTTCAAACTCAAACGAATCGCCTTCCAATTTTAGCCCGTCCATCAGCAGATCATCGCGCTTGGCGGCGTAATTGACGCTCGCAGCGATCGATTTGATCTTTGAAACGACCGCCTCGTCGCTTTGAACTTCCAAAAGCATATGCAGGCCACCTTGCAGATCCAGACCCAAGTTTATCTTGCTTCCCTTTTCGGTCTGAAAGATCGAAGGCGCGGCAAAAATCGCCGAAAAAATTACCGCAGCCAAAAAGATCAGCAGGCGGTATGAAATTTTACTGCTCATCTAATTTTCTTGCTACGAATTGTTTATCTAGCTCAACCATGACCTCATCGTTAAGCTTAACTGTGATAAAATCATTGTTTGTTTTCACGACCGTGCATTTTATGCCACCGCTAGTTATGATCTTATCGCCTTTGCCGAGCGCATCGACCATCGCTTTATGATCCTTGGCCTGTTTTTGCTGCGGTCTGATAATCAAAAAATACATAATCGCAAAGATTACGACGATAGGCAGGATTGATGCAAAGAAGTTTCCTTGTTCCATGTGTTTCCTTCATTAGAAATTTAAAAAGTAGCTATTTTACATTAAGTTACATAAATAAAGGCTTTGTTCTTGCCCTTGCGCTTTCAAATTTTATTTTCGTAGAAATTTTAAGCTCTAAATTTGACGGTTTAATCGCTCTAGCGGCGGAATTTTTCTCGCCTTTAATTGCGATAGCGGCGCTTTATTATCTGCTAAAGGCAAGCAAGGCGGAGTGGTTTTGGTGCGGATTTTTTATCGGCGCGCTGTGGATGCACTGGATCAGCTTCAGTCTGATCTATTTTAATCTCGCGTTTTTGATCCCGCTTGAAATTCTTGGAATTTGTCTCGTTTATGCCTTTATTTTCCGCATCTTTGCGATCTTTGACGCGCCCGTTTTGCGCGCTGCATGCCTTTTAATTCTAAAATTTATCCATCCTTTCGGCTTTGATTGGCTAAATTTTGAATTGCTGCTAAGCCATGGAATTTTCAGAGCCGATCTTAGCGCGCTGGCTCTTGTTTTAGCGGGACTTTGCGCAGTTTTGTATCTACGCGGACGAGGCGCCAGAGCTAAGCTTAACGCCTCGATTTTCGCGGCGTTTTTGATCTGCGCGCTGCAATTCGGCCAAAAAGAGCCCGAGCCGCTACCGATTAAAATTTCACTCGCAAACACCGATATTTCGCAGCATGACATCTGGACGAAAGATAAAATTTTATCCGCCGCGTTGGCAAATTTGGCTCGGATTGATGATGCGATCGCAGAGGGACAAGACGCGATAATACTGCCCGAGAGCGCCTTTGCGATGCCGCTAAATTTAGAAAACGTGCTAGTTGGAGCTCTAAAGGAAAAATCGCGCGCAATTACTATCGTAGCGGGCGCGGAAGCGTATGAGAACGGGAAATTTTACAACAGCGCCTATCTTTTTGCGAACGGAGAAATGAAGCGCTTCGATAAGCACATTTTGGTACCGTTTGGCGAAATGGTGCCGCTGCCGGAATTCGCGCGAAATTTCATCAACCGCGTGCTGCTAGGCGGCGCGACCGATTTTTCCACAGCTAGCGGCTTTAGCGACTACGAGCTTGGCGGGCGAAGCGTAAGAAGCGCCGTTTGCTACGAGGCTACGCGCGCAGAGCTTTACGAGGGCTCGCCCAAATACGTCGTAGCGATCAGCAATAACGGCTGGTTCGTGCCGAGCTACGAGCCCTATTTGCAGCGCCTCATAATCCGCTACTACGCGAGCTTGCACGGTACATTGATCTATCACGCCGTAAACGGCAGCGCTAGCGAGATAATCGCTCCGAAAAAGATCTGGATAAACCGCCTTAAAGATCATCTAAAATAGCCTAAAAAGTTATTTTTAAACGACTTTTGGGTAATATTTTAAAATTTTATTAGGAGCTAAATTTATGGCTAAATACAATCGCATACTCGTAAAATTTTCGGGTGAAGCGCTAGCGGGAGAGAACGGCTTTGGGATCGACAGCGAAATTTTAAAATTTATCGCTAAAGAGATCAAGCAGCTCGTAGAGGGCGGCATCGAAGTGGGCATCGTAATCGGCGGCGGCAACATCATAAGAGGCGTAAGCGCCGCAGCTAGCGGTATCATCAAACGCACCAGCGGCGATCATATGGGCATGCTAGCCACCGTCATCAACGCAATCGCGATGAGAGAGGCGCTAGAATACGCAGGTATGGACGTACGCGTCCAAAGCGCGATAAAGATGGAAGCGATCTGCGAGACCTTCATCATCGGCCGCGCCAAAAGGCACCTCGAAAAAGGGCGCGTCGTGATCTTTGCTGCAGGCACCGGAAATCCGTTCTTCACAACCGATACTGCGGGCACTCTCCGCGCAATCGAGATCGGAGCCGACGCTATCATAAAAGCCACCAAGGTAATGGGGATCTACGACAAGGATCCGCAAAAATTTAAAGACGCCAAATTGCTTTCCAAAGTCACTTACGATCAAGCCCTGCACGACAACATCAGGGTGATGGACGATACAGCTATCGCGCTTGCTAAAGACAATGCGCTTCCGATCATCGTGTGCAATATGTTTAAGAGCGGAAATTTATACAAAATCGTCGAGGGCGGAGATCTAAGCTCCTGCTCGATCGTAAAAAACTGAAATTTTAAATTTAAGGAGAATTGATGAGAACCGAACAAATTGTAGCCAAGGCTTTAAAAGTAACGGGCGGAGACCGATATAAGCTATCTTTGATGATAAGCAAACGCGCCGAGCAGCTAGCTGCTGGCGAACCTCCGCTGATAGAGAACGTAGATACTCGCAGGATGAAATTTGCCGATATAGCAATCTTGGAACTAGCCGAAGGTAAGATCGCATTAGATGGAATCGTTGACAAGGATTAATGATAACTTCTTAGAAAGTCTCATCGACGATGTCGTCGATACCAAAGACATTCAAAGCGCCAAGCAGCTGCTTTATAATCTAAAAGAGCCTACTCCGTTACTGGTGGATGCTATAAATTTATGCATCGCGCAGCACGACGGGCAGTTTCGCAAAAGTGGCGAGCCGTATGCGATCCATCCGATTTTGGTAGCTTGCTTCGTATCTTTTATGGGCGGAGACGACGCAATGGTGATATCTGCGCTACTACACGACGTAGTAGAGGATACAGATTACAGCATCGAGCAGGTTAGACAAAGATTCGGCGACGAAGTAGCCAAAATCGTAGAAGGGCTTACTAAAATCGTAAACATCAGAGAGGATAAATTAGCCCCATCCAGCGATAGTAACGCCAAGCTACGCACCACGGCGCTTACCTTCCGCAGGATGCTGATGATCTCCATTAACGATCAGCGCGTCCTAGTCGTAAAGCTCTGCGATAGGCTGCACAATATGCTAACCCTAGACGCACTTCGCCCCGATAAACAAAAACGCATCGGCGAAGAGACACTTTTGGTTTATGCGCCGATCGCGCACAGGCTTGGAATTTCATCGATCAAAAACGTGCTTGAGGATCTTAGCTTCAAATACGTTATGCCTAAAGAATACGCAGCGATCGCCGATTACGTCGAGGAGCATAAGCAGCAGCTTCAGATGAGCTTGAGCAAATTTAGCGAAAAGATCAAGGAGTATATGCTTTCAAACGGCTTTAGCGAGGGCAGCTTTGAGATCCAAAAGCGGATGAAGCACTACTACTCGATCTTTTTAAAAATGCAGCGCAAAGGAATTTCGATCGAGGAGGTGCTCGATCTTTTGGCTATCCGCATCATCGTGCAAAAGCCGATGGATTGCTACTTGGCTCTAGGTATAATCCATACTAAATTTAATCCGCTCATATCGCGCTTTAAGGATTATATCGCGCTTCCGAAGCAAAACGGCTACCAGACGATCCACACGACCGTTTTTAACGAAAGTATGATCGTAGAGGTGCAGATCCGCACCTTCGATATGCATAACACCGCGGAATTCGGCGTCGCCGCGCACTGGAAGTATAAATATAGCGGCTCAATCAATCCGAAGCTCGATTGGCTAAACGATATCGGCATGCAGGAAGAGGACGACGCCAACGCCGAGGATCTTTACGAATACGCTAAAGACAGCCTCTACGTCGAGGATATCGCCGTGTATTCGCCAAAGGGCGGAATTTTTACATTGCCGCGCGGCGCTACGGCGCTTGATTACGCCTACGAGATACACTCTCAAGTGGGCTTAAAAGCGACCGAGGCCTTTATAAACCGCGTCAAGGTGCCGCTATTAACGGAGCTAAAAAACGGAGATATCGTTCATATCATTACCGGAAGCGAGCCACACTACCGCTGCAGCTGGCTAAGCTCTGTAAAAACGGGCAAGGCGCGCGCAACGATAAAGGCGTTTTGCAAGCAAAAGATCAGAGATATAAATTTTGAAGTAGCGATTAAAATTTTATGCGCGATCTTTACGACGAGTAAGGAGAGCATTCTAAGCTGGCTTGAAAAAGAAAATTTAAGCAAAAAGATCGGCAAAGCTGCCTACGACTCGGTATTTTTAAAAGACGTCGTAAACGCGCTGAAAAAATACCCGCTCAAAGAGAAATTTTTCAATATGAAATTTCGCAGCAAGTATGAGATCGAGAAGCAAAAATTTGACAACATCGTGGTGTATTCAAATTTTAAAATCGACGAGGTTGAGTTTGATTACTGCTGCAACCCAAAGCGTGGCGACGACATCATCGGCTTTCGCAACGGACACGGCGTGACGGTGCATCATAAGCTGTGCGAACGTGCAAGCGAGCTAATCAAAACCGATGAGATGATCTTCGTAAAATGGACGCGTAATGCGCCGCACCGCTACAAGATCATATTAAATTTAGAAAACAAGCGCGGCTCGCTGGCGACGTTTTTGAACTATTTAGTCAAGCTCGAGGTCGATCTAGTGTCGATAAGCCTCAACGAAAATAGCGAAACGACGTCGGATTATTTTGAGATTATCATCGAGCTAAACGAAAATTTAGACTCTACGGAGATTAAAGACAAACTCAAAAACCGCTTTAAAATCGTGGATTTCGTATCGCTTACGGACGTATATAAAAACTAAATAAGGGAGAGCAAATGGCTGACATTCAAAGCATTATGGAAAATTTTAAGCGCGGCGTCGCGGAAATCATCGGCGAGGAGCAGATTGAAGCACTGATTAGGCGCTATTACGACAGCGGCGAGGTCTTTTACGTCAAAATCGGCATGGATCCCACTGCTGCGGATCTGCACCTAGGTCACGCCGTCGTGCTAAATAAGCTTGCGTTTTTACAAAACCACGGCGCGATCGTGCAGTTTCTAATCGGCGATTTTACCGCTCAAATCGGCGATCCTACGGGCAAGAGCGAGACTCGCAAAAAGCTAGCGCGCGAAGTTGTGCTTCAAAACGCCAAAACTTACGAGCAGCAGGTCTTTAAAATTCTAAATCCCGCAAAAACTAAGGTGATGTTTAACTCCGAATGGACCAACCGCCTGGGTGCTAGCGGTATGATTGAGCTATCAAGCACTTTTAATGTTGCCCGGATGCTCGAGCGCGACGACTTTGAGAAGCGCTACAAGGCCGAGCAGCCGATCAGCATCAGCGAGTTTATGTATCCGCTACTGCAAGGATACGACAGCGTTTGCATGAAATGCGATATAGAATTCGGCGGTACCGATCAGAAATTTAATCTTTTAATGGGTCGCCAGCTGCAAAGAATTTATGATGTCGGCAAAGAACAAAGCGTCGTGATGATGCCGCTTTTGGTAGGTACCGACGGCACGAATAAGATGAGCAAGAGCCTGGGTAACTACATCGGCGTAACCGATACGCCTCATGATATGTACGGCAAGGTGATGAGTATCAGCGATGCGTTAATGTGGGATTGGTATAATCTGCTAAGCCAAAAAAGCAGCGAAGATATTGAGCTAATAAAAGGCTTCGTGGCGGATGGCTCGATCCATCCTAAGGCGGTTAAGGAGGAGCTTGCCTCCGAGATCGTCACGCAATTTTATGACGAAAATACCGCCTTTGAAGCCAAGCAGGAATTTGACCGCGTCCATGGCGCCGGCGAGCTTCCTAGCGAGATCAAGGAGTACCACGTAAGCTCGCCTGCATGGATCGTAAAGGCGCTCATCAGCTGCAAGCTTGCCGTCTCTAGCTCGGATGCGCGCAGGCTGATAAAATCAAACGCCGTCAGTATCGATCAAAATAAAATTTTAGATGAGCAGCTTCAGCTTAGCTCGGGCGAATACACGCTTCAAGTAGGGAAGAAGAAATTCGCTAAATTAAAGGTGGATTAATGAGTATAAAGATAGGCAAACACGAGATTGCGCACCCGATAATTCAAGGCGGCATGGGACTTGGTATCAGCTGGGACAAGCTAGCCGGCAATGTCAGCCTAAACGGCTGTCTAGGCGTCATTAGCTCGGTCGGCACCGGCTATTACGAAAATCTTAAATTTGCCAAAAAATCGCTCGATGGCAGACCATATCAAAGCGAGAATTTTTATAGCAAAGAGGCGCTTTTTGCGATAGTGCGAAACGCCCGTAAAATTTGCGGCAATGCGCCTTTGGGGATGAACGTAATGTGTGCGGCGAACGACTACGAGCGCATCGTAAGGGATTCGTGCGAGGCGGGTATCGACATCATCATAAGCGGCGCGGGACTTCCTACCAATCTGCCGGAATTTACGGCAGATTTCCCGAACGTCGCGCTCGTGCCCATCGTCTCCTCCGCCAAGGCTCTTAAGATCATCGCCAAACGCTGGAAGCAGCGCTACGACAGAATTCCCGACGCCGTAGTGCTGGAGGGTCCTCTTAGCGGCGGACATCAGGGCTTTACCTACGAGCAGTGCGGCGATCCGGCGTTTGCGCTGGATAATCTAATCCCGCAAGTAAAAGCGGAAATCTCGCAATGGGGCAGCTTCCCGCTATTTGTCGCAGGCGGAATTTGGGATAAAACCGACATCGATCGCGTGAAATCTTTGGGCGCGGACGGCGTGCAGATGGGTACGCGCTTCATCGGCACCTTTGAATGCGACGCCGCGGAGGAATTTAAGCAGGTGCTTCTTAATGCCAAAAAAGAGGACATCCGGCTTCTAAAATCGCCCGTAGGCTATCCCGCGCGAGGAATTCATACCAATCTGCAAGATATGATCGCCGCAGGCACGGCGCCTAAGATCCGCTGTATCAGCAACTGCGTAAGCCCATGCGAGCGCGGCAAAGGCGCTAACGCCGTAGGATACTGCATCGCCGACCGCCTAAGCGACGCATATCTGGGCAAAACGCAAAGCGGCCTGTTTTTCACCGGCGCGAACGGATGGCGATTAAACGAGATAATATCCGTGAAGGAATTGATAGAAAAACTTGTAAATGGCGAAGATAGTTAAAATTTTTCTAATCGCGGCTTTTAGCTGCGTATTGGCGTTTGGAGCTTCCAGCGAGGCGTTTTTTGCGAAATTCGACAAGGATTTCATCGTAGCGACGCCGAATTATAAGCGCTCGCTGCACAAGGAGCTAAAATCGCTCTACCAAGGCGCGTCCGATAAAGAAGTCCGCATCAAAGCGCTAAAGAGGCTGGTTTACAGCTCGAAAAATTTAGGGCTTGATTCCTCGCCTTATGAATCTGCGCTAGCCAAATTACAGGGCAAAGCAAGCGATAGCAGCACGCATTCTAAAAAACTCAAAGATGAAAACGCAAAAAATTCCAAAAGCTCGGACGAGAAAAACGCTTCAAATTTAGCGCATAGCCCCAAAGCCTCCGCCTCCAAAAATTCTAAAAATTCAAAATATTCCACTTCCAAAAATCTCAAAAATACGCGCGCGCCAGAAGAAGCCGATCTAAGCTCGCTATCTAGTGAGGATTTGGAATTTTTACGCTCCACTAGGCCCCGCGGCGCGGACGACGCAAAAAATTCAACAGACGATGCGCATAGCAGCGACTCAAGCGAAAATCCCGCAGGAGCCAACGACTCCTCGCAAGCGCAGAATTCAGCAGGTAGTACTGCGACCGAGCGATTAGATTCTGAGCTTCGCAAAAGCAGCGTAAAAAAATCCTCCTCCGATGCCAAACTCGCTTTAGCATCGCTGCGCGGCGATGGGGATGAGATCGTGCTTGAGTTTAACCGCGATCTAAAGCGCGGCGATTATAAAGATTTTACGATCGCAAGTAGCGATAATTTTCGCTTCGTGATTGATTTTAGCGCGCGGCAAAAGTCACAAAAAACGCGGCTTAAAGATAGCTTTGTTAGCGATGTACGCGTCTCGCAATACAACGACAAGACCGTGCGCATCGTACTTAGCGACCCGAAAGAATTTAACGCAAACGTTGAAATTAGCGGCAATATGATGATTTTAAGTACGGCTGAAGGCTTAAAAGCCGCAAAATCCGCGCGCGCAGAAAAAAACAAGGATCAAAAATCAGGGCGCAATCGCAGACGCGAGCAAGATAGCGAGCCGCAAATCAGCACGATAGATGATGCGCAAGGTGCCAAAACCGCGTCCGTGGCCGTCGGTAAAATTTACAAATCGACCAAGGGCAAGCTCATCGTAATTGATCCGGGTCACGGCGGCAGCGATTCGGGCGCGGTCGGAAACGGGCTGAAGGAAAAAAATGTCGTGCTAGCCACATCCAAAAAGCTCGGCGCATTGCTTCAGAAACGCGGCTATAAGGTGCTTTATACGCGCAGCACCGACGTTTTTATAAATTTAAGGTCGCGCACCGCTTTCGCCGCTAAAAAAAACGCCGATATGTTTATCTCGATCCACGCAAACGCCGCTCCTAACGCTAGCTCAGCACTTAAAATGAGCGGCGTGGAGACCTTTTTCTTAAGCCCGGCTAGAAGCGAGCGCAGCAAAAACGCCGCCGCGCTCGAAAACAGGGGCGATTTGGAGGATATGAATACCTTCTCGAAGCAGACCTTCCTAAATTTTTTAAACCGCGAGAAGATAATCTCTTCAAACAAGCTTGCCATCGATATTCAAAGCTATATGCTAAGCTCGGTCAAAAAGAGCTTCTCAAGCAGAGACGGAGGCGTGCGCGAGGCGCCATTTTGGGTGTTGGTGGGCGCTACGATGCCCGCGGTGCTCGTGGAGATGGGCTACATCACGCACCCGCAGGAGGGTAAAAATTTAGGCAAAAGCGCCTATCAGGACCGCATCGCCCAAGGCATCGCAAACGGCGTAGACGCGTACTTTCAGAAAAACAAGTGATGAAATTTCACGCGCTGCGCTTTCTGAGAGCAGGATGAAATTTTATTTCGGCGCGAGATTTGCTCCGCGGATATAAGTTTGGTGAGCGGCACAGATCTTGCGATAAACAGAGCGCGGAGGCGGTAAATTTAAAATTTTAAAGCCCACAGCGCTAAATTTAAAGCAAAACGTGCGGCGTTTGCATGCAAAATTCGCTCGCATGCCAAATATTTACTACGGGCAGGTAAATTTTACGGAGCGTCTTGCGGCGCCACGAGCTAGGGATGTATACGGCTTAGGCGCGGAATTTTAACGCGGCTCGGCGTAAAATTTTAAAGCACGGACTTGACACCACTTGCTCAGCATAGTGCGACTGGCGGTAAAATTTACCGACAGAATCGCATTTAAGCCGCGCGAAAATAGCGATTTTGTCGCACTAACGCAAGTCGTGTTTCAAACCGCATCCGCGCAATTAGGATTGCGTTTAAGTTATGAGTATGTGTATCGCTCAAGCCACGCTTAACGGCGCAGTGGCGTCCTGAAATTTCGCTCTATGTCCGCAGGACGCGCAATAATATTTGCGTAATGCTGCGAACGCGGCAATTACAGCGTGCCGATGCCTGCGCTCTATGTGCATTAAAGGTGCGGCTGAATCGTAAATTTAAAGATAAAATTTAAAAGGTCTGAAATGAAAAAAATCGTATTTTTGATCCTGCTTTTCGCAGCCGTTGCGCTCGCGCTTTATGTTACTTCGCGCGTAAATCCAAATCTTTTCGCCGAAATCAAAATCCTAGGCGCACTACTAAACGCCACGATTTTCGGCGTCGCGCTCATCGCCTTAGCGATCGGCGAAAAGGAGCTCGTGCGCTTTCCGTTTCTTACCGCCTCGCTACTGGCGCTGTTTTCGGGACTGGTAGAGGGCGTGCTGCTCTTCGAAAACCGCTACTACATCGCGATCACGGCGGCAGCGTTCGTCGCCTTCGTCTTTTATCTGCAGATAAGGCACAAAAGATTTTCAAACAAAGCTTATAAAAATTCTGCGAACGAAGGCTCTAGAAATTTAGATGAGAGCGCAAATTTAAAAGACGCGGATTTCGGCGGCGCAAAAGAGGCGCAGGAGCTGCAAAATAAAAGCGCCGCGGCGGATGAAATTTTAAACTTTAAAAGCGGTGGCGAAATTTCAAATTCTCAAAGCGAGGATGAAATTTTAAATTCTAGTGGCGATCTCGGTGAAAATTTCGCGAGCGGCGCCGATGAAAATTCTACGCATCGCGCTGATGAAAATTCCGACGAAAATTTTAAAATTTTAAACGGCGGCGCGGGCGAAGGTAGCGCGGACGAAAATTCCGTGCAAAATTTCAATCAGGATGGTGAAAATTCCGCGCCCGGCGCAAGGCGCGATAGATGATCAAATCCGCGCTGATCGCGCTTGCAGTGATATTTTTGCTGCTTTTAAATTTAGCCAATCTCTTCGGCATGACACGCATAAGCGGGCCGGTGCCTGCGATGATCTGGTTTGCGATCAGCTTCTGCGGGGTTTTTTACCTATACAAATTTTGCGGCGCAAAGCCCGTCGCGGCGCGGATCGGGATCTTTGCCGTAGCCTTCGTGGGCGGGTTTTTCACGAGCGTTTTGTACTACGGATTTTTTAATTCGCAAACTTTGGAATTTGCCTTTACATACGCCCTTTTCGCGGTGGTTTTTACGCTCGGTATCGGCGTGATTTTGTAGCGAGTTTTAATTTAGCGCCTACTTCAAATTTCACCGCCGACTTAAAAACAAGTCCTGCGCGATTTTGTAGAATTTCAAAATTTATCCGTGCGAGAACCAAATTTACATCCTTATCTTGTAGGTTTTGTAGTTATCCTTCATCCTAAACGTCAGCAAATTTTGCAAAATTCCAAAGAGGATCATAAAGGTGATGAAGCTGCTACCGCCATAGCTGAAAAACGGCAGCGGCACGCCTACGACGGGCGCGAAACCCACCACCATCGAGATATTAACGCCCGTGTAGATGAAAATGAGCGAGGCAAGCGCGCTCGTAAAGACCCGTATCAGATAGTCGCTTTTAAAATCGTAGTTCAGGCTCAGCAGATGCAGTATCAGCAGCGCATACAGCGCGATCAGCGCGGCAGCCCCCACGAAGCCGAAGCGCTCGATCGTATAAGCGAAGATAAAATCGCTCGTCGCAATCGGCAAGAATTTAAAGTGCGTCTGCGTCGCTTCATCCTTATCCTTGCCGTAGATGCCGCCGTTTCCGATAGCGATGATCGCCTGCTTGACCTGGTAATTGGGCTCCTCGCTGATAAAATCGGCGATGCGCTTTTTTTGATAATCGTGCATGTTTTCGTACAAAATCGGCGAGCTGGCCACAAAAACGATGATCAGCGTAAGCCAAATTTTTTTATCCACGCCGATGATGAAAAGAATAGCAAATCCGGTCAAAAAAAGTATCGCGGCGGTGCCCAGATCGGGCTCTTTAGCGATCAAAACGAAAGGTAGAAGTATGTAAAAGCTAAGGCGCAAAAAATCCTTCAGCCCGTAGCCGTTTTTCGGCGGCGGATTTTTATGTATAAGATACATCAGCATCAGGATAAACGCGGGCTTCATCACCTCGCTGGGCTGCAGCGTAAAATGCACGAAAGGGATCTCCAGCCAGCGCCTAGCTCCTAGCTTGCTAACGCCGAAAAAATCGACGCTGAGCAGCAATATGATATTTGTCCAATAAAATATCGGAATCAGATATAAAAATTTGCGTATCGGAAAGAGAAAAAATAGAGTAAAAACGGCAAATCCTACGCCGAAATAAACGACCTGTTTCGATGAGAGTACGTCGTTTGCCTCGCTTATTAAAACGTATGAAAAAACCACTATCGGCACGATCAAAAAAGGTTGAATGAAATCAAAATATGCTAAAATCTTTTTGTCAATTTTAAACAACGCTTAATCCTAATTAAAATTTTGACGTAAGAATAGCCAAAAAAGGTATAAATTTGGATAATCTAATAGCACAATGCAGCGAAAGGCTCGACGTTTTTTTAAGCTCGCAGCTTGGAATTTCGCGCAACCAAATATCAAGCCTGATCAAATCCGCAGCGGTCAGAGTGGACGGCGCGGTGCAAACTAAGCCCGGCTACAAACTATCTGCAGGCGAGCTCGTGCACATCGACTACCCCGCGCCTGCGCCGCAGCAAACGAGCGCGGAGCGGCTGAATTTCGACGTTAAAATTTTATACGAGGACGATGATCTGCTCGTGGTAAATAAGCCCGCGGGCCTTACCGTCCACCCCGCCGCAAGCGTCAAAGAACCCACGCTCGTGGACTGGCTCAAGTCTCGCGGCTATCTGCTTTCCACGCTCGGCGGCGAGCTTCGCGCAGGCATCGTGCACCGCCTTGATAAGCTTACCAGCGGCGCCCTGCTCGTCGCTAAAAACAACGCCGCGCATGCCGCGCTATCGGCACAGCTAAGCGATAAGAGCATGGGGCGGATATACCTCGCGCTCATCGATCTGCCGCTGAAAGAACCCTGCGTGATCGAGCGCCCGATCGCTCGCAACCCAGCAAACCGCCTAAAAATGGGGATCGTACCCGGCGGGCGCAACGCAAAGAGCGCGTTTTATGAAATTCTAAGCGGCACAGAACTAACGGAGCTTCAAAACTCCGCCCAGAAGTGCGATGAAATTTTAAGTACGGGCGCGAGTACGGCTGCGGGCAAGAGCGCGGGCATGGATGAAATTTTAAACGACTATGCAGGCGCGGACAACGCGGACGAAATCTCAAATAGCTGCATGCAGAGCGCGGATAAAATTTCAATCCAAAGCGCAGATAAAATTCCAAGCAGCCGCGCGGGCAACGCAGGTAAAATTCCAAACAATCTCGTAGATAGCGCAGATAAAATTTTAACCGCCAAAATGAGCGCGGATCAAACCCGCACCGCCCGTCTCGCCGAGAATAAATTTTTAAATTTTAAAAATCCCGCTCAAAACTATAAGTTGCCGCCGATAAACCTAAAGAGCTTTAATCTCGTCGCGGCAAAGCTCTTCACGGGTCGCACGCATCAGATCCGCGTGCATTTAAGCTCGATAAATCGGCACATTTTGGGCGATCATTTATACGGATTTAAGAGCGAAAACGCTAAAATTAGCAGGATTTTGCTCCATGCCTATTTGCTCTATTTCATCCATCCGCGAAGCGGCAAAGAGGTGAAAATATGCGCGGGCTTGCCGAGCGAATTTCTAAATTTTACGACAAATCAAAAGGTAAAGGATGAAATTTATGAAAAAATTTTACCGACTAACGTTGAGCGCTACTTTAGCGATATTAGCGGGTGGCTGCGCTATGTCTAGCGCGCCTAGTGCAAGCGACGAGAGCCTGCCGCGCGTAGAGGGGATCAGGACGATCACGAGCGACGATGAGATCGGGCTTGAGTGGCCTAGATACGACTCAAATACCGCCGTGTTGGGCTTTGTCGTCTACCGAGCACCTGCAAGCGGCGGCGAAGCCAAAAAGATCGCCACCATCGCAGACCCATACTCCACTCACTACGTAGATACGAGGCTGCAGCCGGGCACTTCGTATAAATACACGGTGCGCACATACGGCGCCAAGGGCGTTTCGGCTCCTTCTCCGGTCGCTATCGCAAGCACCGCTAAGATGCTAGAGTCCGTGCCGTTTGCGCAGGCGATCTACGGGCTTCCGGGCCGCGTTAAGATCATCTGGCGCCCGCATCCGGATCTTCGCGTAAGCTCCTATCTAATCGAGCGCCGTCCTAAGGGAGGCGAGTCATGGAGCACGATTAAAGAGGTTCGCGGCAGACTTAGCGCTGAATATATCGACAATATCGATTACGGCGAAGGATACGAATACCGCATCACCGTCAAAACCGAAAACGGAGAGCTGTCCAAGCCTAGTGCAGTCATTGCCGCAGCGCAGGCAGAATAAAGTTTGCCGAATTTCATAACCCAAAGCGTGAGCCTGCCGCGGCTGCCGATTAAGCTCGGCGAGACCGAGTTTTTAGAGACGGCACGCGGTAGAAATTTAACGCTCGTGCGAACCAAAAGCTTTGATAGCGAGTTTTTTATCATCGTTAAGCCCAGCGGCGACAAAGTGATAGTAAAGGGCGAAAAGATCACCAAGCCCGCCAAGATCGGCCATCTGCAACGAGCGCTCGAAATTTTTAAAGAGCGCTTCTGCGGGCAGATCATCTCGCAGGCGTTTGCCTACAAAGACAGCTCACTTACCGAAAAAACGCCGCTGATTTTGGACGAGAATGAAATTTTATCCCTCGTAAAAAGCTCTAAATTTAATAAAATTTTCATCGAGATCGGCTTCGGCTCAGGCAGACACCTGCTTCATCAAGCGCGCTCAAATCAAGACGCGCTGCTAATCGGCATCGAAATTTACAAGCCCGCGATCGAACAGGTCGCAAAGCTAGCGATCCGCGAGGGGCTGCAAAACATTGCGCTGATTGCCACCGACGCACGGGTTTTACTAAGCCTGCTTCCCGCAGGCTGCCTGCAGCGCGTATTTTTGCACTTCCCCGTGCCGTGGGACGACGCGCCGCACCGCCGCGTCATAAGCGACGAGTTCGCCTCGCAGATCGCACGCACGCTCGGGCGCAGCGGCCGCTTCGAGCTTCGCACCGACAGCGAGGAGTACTTCCTCTACGCGATGCAAAAGCTCTCGCCCTACGTTCAGCACAAAGCGGGCGAAATTTCGCACTTCAAAAACCGAGACGCCGCCGTAGCGAGCAAATACGAGGATAGATGGCGCAAAATGGACAAAAACATCTACGATCTGATCTACGAGAACAAAACCGCGGGCGTGGACGAACCGCAGCAGTTTGAGATGGAATTTTTAAAATTTGACGCGGCGGCAATCGCGCGAAATTTTAAAAATTCTACCTTCAAAGGCGAGGATTTTTTCGTGCATTTTGAGGAAATTTTTTACTTTGACGCGCAGAAAGACTTGGACGCGGATGGGGCTTGCGCGGAGCGCGGCGTAAATTTAAGCGGCGCGGGCGAAGTCATGAACGACGAGGCTACAAATTTGGACGCAATGCGCGGCAAAAATTTAACCGAGCGCGCAAGCGTGGATGAAATTTCGTCAGGCGGCGGCAAAATTTTAGCTACGACACCCGCGGATAAAATTTCAGCTTGCACGAACGCTACGCAAATTCTAAAAAAAGCAAGCGTTCTACCAAATACAAACCGCGCGGATGAAACAGGCGTAAATTTAAACGAGGATCGCTTGAGCGCAAACGGCGTAAATTTAGCAAGCGATGTTCCTGTCGCGGTAAGCGCTAAATTTAGCCGCACTGCCCCTGGCGAAAAACGCGCTTTAGCCTGCGAGCAGATCGTAACAAAGCAAGGTACGCAGATAAACAGCGCAGCCGCCTCAAGCGATACACCAAAAGCAAATAACCCGCTCGCAACAATCGACGCAAGCAACGCGCTAAATTCTATCGGCGCAGAGGGGGCGCCTGCAACTATCGACGCGACAGGGGCAGGCAATACACCCACAACGATCGATGCAATAGATGCGAGCAATGCGTTGAATGCGGACGGCTCGTTCGCAGCAGCCCGCACAAACGAAGCAAACGCGGCGCTAAACATAAGCGCAGTACCTTGCAAAAATGAATCGCAAGCTGAATTACAAAATAAGTCAAACTCTATCAAATCGCAAGTCGGTCGCCGAAGCGAGCCAGGCCATGACGAGCTACAAGCCGAACACCAAGGCAAATTAAATCGTGCCGAGCAGCAATGGCAAGGCAAACCAAGCTGCGTTAAGTCGCAAGACGAATGGCAAAGCGAACCAAGCTGTACCGAGCAGCAAAACGAACGGCAAAGCAAGCCATGCGCCGCCGAGCCGCAGGACGTGCTAATCCTGCTTTCGCTCGGGGCATTCGACTTTCCGCAGCAGTGTTTCATCCGCGCAAACGCAAGCGGCACGCGCTACTTCATCCGCCGCCCGCTTCCTACGCGCGAAAACCACGCGGCACATCAAAAAATTTCGGAGATATTTTCACAATGGCAGAGATAACGGACGATTACAACATCATCACCGCAGCGGGCCTCACGCTGGGCTACGAAAAGGCGGGCGCGGTCATCCAAGACGCGAGTTTCGGCATCGGCGCGAAGGACTTCGTCATCATCACGGGCAAGAGCGGCAGCGGCAAATCCACGCTGCTTAAGTCCTTCTACGGCGGCATCGACATCATCGGCGGCGAGCTGAACGTCTGCCTGTGCGATCTAAAGGGCATCACAAACTCCGATCTGCGCACCCTGCGCCAGCGTATCGGCATTATCTTTCAAAACTACCGCCTGATCAACGAATGGACGATCGAGCGCAACATAATGCTTCCGTTAATGATAATGGGCTACAATCAGCAGGTCTGCCAAGACCAAGCCAAAAAGCTACTGCGCCACGTCGAGCTCGGGCATAAGATGGGCAAGTATCCGCTCGAGCTTAGCGGCGGCGAGCAGCAGCGCGTGGCTTTGGCGCGTGCGATGGCGCATAATCCGCGCCTACTGCTGTGCGACGAGCCTACGGGAAATTTGGACGACTACTCCAGCGCCATTATTTGGAATTTGCTGCGCTCGGCGTGCGAGTCGTGGAACGCCTGCGTCGTCATCGTAACGCACAAAATGCCCGCCACGCTGCGTTTTAGGCACCGACATTTTGAGATTAAGGACGCTAAAGTAAATGAAATCGATTAAAACCCATTTCGGCGTGATCTTTTCGCTCGTCGCGCTGCTTTTTTCCGTGCAGTTTGGAATTTTTATGAGCAATCTGACCAAAAGCTACGAGCGCTCGATCCAAAACGAATATAACATCGTGCTAGTCTCCAAAACCTCGCTCAGCTTGCAAGACGCGCAAAAAGCGGTGCCTAAAATCAGCTCGATTAGCGAAATTTCCACAGCGGGCATCACCGAGCGACTGAAGGGTAAAATTTCACAAAACGCCTTTGCCGAGCTTAGTAAAAATTTGCCTAAATTTTATAGCGTCAAGCTCGAAAGCTTCCCCGACGCCGCGCAGCTTGCCAAGATTGAGCAGGATCTAAAGTCGATCGGCTCGCTCACGCGGGTTGAAATTTTTAAAAAGACCCACGATGAAATTTTTAAAATTTTACTGCTTATAAAAAGCCTCGTTTACGGCTTTGCGTTTCTGATCGTGCTTTTAGGCGTGATGTTAATTCACCGCCAGATGCGTATCTGGGTTTACGAACACAAAGAGCGCATCGAGATCATGGAGCTTTTCGGCGCGTCGTTTCTGATAAAAAGCGGCAAACTCTACCGAATGGCGATAATAGACTCCTTCATCGCTACGCTGATCGTGACCTGCTTCTACATAGCGCTTCCAGGCTGGGAGGTGTTTTCGACCACGCTTAAGGGTATCGGCGATCTGCGCACCGCCATAGTGCTGCCTTACGATGCGCTGATTCTTTTGGGTGTCGCCTTGGCGCTATCTATCATCGCGGTAAGTTTTGTGATGCTGCAAATCGGAAATAAACGAGCATGAAAAGAGCTTTTTTAGCGCCGCTTCTTACGCTGGGGCTTGCCGCGGGTTTTATTTATGCCGCGCCCGCAAAGCAGCAGAGCACGAAAGATAAGATCGCCAAAGCGGGTCAAGAGCTCAAAAGCTCGCAAAAGGAGGGGATGCAGCTCTCGCAAAAGATCGACGAGATTGCAGGTCAAATCGTAAAGGAGCAGGAGGGCTTTAAAAAGCGCGAGGGCGAGATCAAACAGCTAAGCGAAACGATCGAAGATCTAAAGGATCAATACGCCGCCGAAGCGCAGGAGCTTGAAAAGCTAAATAGCCAAAACGCCACGCTTCTTAGCGTGCAAAACGATCTGGAGAGCAAGATCATAAGCGTGATCTCGCAAGAGTTATCATTTGATCTAATCACCGACGTAAATTCCACCACCACGCCCGATTCTATCGTAGCTAGCGAAATTTTAGAGGGGCTCGGCGTCGTTATGAACGACGAGCTTAAAGGGCTAATCAAAGACTACGAAAATAATCAAAATTTTATCAACGAGCAGAACAAAAAGATCAAATCGATCCAGGCGAGCATGGCGGGCTATGACAAGAAAAAAACCGATCTTGACGCCAAGCAAACCACCCAAAAAGAGAAGCTCGCGCAGATGAAAAAGGACAAAGAGGACTACATCGCGCGCCTAGAGAAGATAAACGACGAGCAAGACGCCATATCTAAGACCCTGCAGGAGCTTAAGATCATCGACGACGCCGAGGAAAAAGCCAAAGCGCAAAAGGAGGAAGCGGCACGCCAAGCAAAGCTTGAAGCGCAGAAGCAAAAGGAGCGCCAGGCGCGCGAAAAAGAGTATGCCAAAGCAAAAGCGGCTGCCAAAAAGGCGGGCAAACCCGAGCCTGCGCCTCCTAGCGAACCCGAGCCCGAAGTGAGCGAGCCGGCGGATGAGCGCGTAAGCAAGATCAACCAAAAGGTCAAGCAGTACGGCTCGAGCTATCAATCCTCGCGCGTTAAAAAATACAGCGGAGCCAAGACCACAGCGCCTCTGAACGGCGCGTATTTGAAGAGAAAATTCGGCAACTACAACGATCCCGTATATAACATCAAACTTTTCAACGAAAATATCGTGCTGGGCTCAAACAGCGGCGACACGCAGGTTAAAGCGGTGCTGCCGGGCAAAGTGGTCTTTGCTAAAGAAACCGCCGTGCTCGATAAGGTCGTGATCCTAGAGCACAGCGGCGGCATCCACACGATCTACGCGCATCTAAATCAGATCCCGCCTACCGTGCGCGTCGGCTCCAACGTCAAAAAGGGCTACATCATCGGGCGCATCGGCTCGGATCTGACCTTTGAGGTGACGCAGCAGAACTACCACATCAACCCGCTCGATCTCATCAGCTTGAGGTAAGCCGTGGGCAGGGGAAATTCTAAATTTAGCGGATCTTGCGAGGATGCCGAAAGTTTAAATTTAAGCGGACAGAATTCAGGCTGCGATTTAAATTTAGATGAGCAGAATTCTTTAAAAGAGCAGAATTTCGCCACTTCAAATTTGAACGATGAAAGCTCTGCGGCGGCGTTAAATTTAAACAGTCAAAGCTCTGCCGCCATAGATATTGCCTCTACGTCAAATTTAGATAGCGAGAATTCCGCCACGGGAGCCACTGCATTAAATTTTAAAAATAAGAATTCCGCGACGACGGACATCATAGCGACATCAAAAACGATGGCGGGCGCCGCAAAAACAGGAAGCTACAACGAGCGTCGTAGAAGTAAAAACGACGAAAACAGCGCAAAACGATATTGAGATTACAAGGGTAGCGGAGGAAATAATGACAACAGAAATGGCGGCAGCAAAAGAAGCAGAAGCGGCGAAACCGCAAATCCAAGAGCTCACCAATTTTCTTAGCGAATACACCGCCAAGATGCTTAGCATCGGCACTTACACCGCGCGTATAGAGCACTGCGTGCGCAGGATAGCGGACGCTTACGACTATGAGGCTAGCCTGATGATCTTTGTGCGCCACTTCATCATCAGCGTGATGGATCCTGCGGACAACTCTATCCGCCGCACCTACGTCAAAACGGGCGCTGCGGCGCAGATCAGCTTCGATCTAATCTCGGAGCTAAGCGCGCTTAGCTGGGAAATTTACGACGAAAAAATCCCCCTTGCGCGCGCCAGAGCCTCATTTGCCGAAATTTTAGCCTCGCAGAAGAAAAGCTTTGCCAAAACTCTTATTTTGCTAAGCGTCGCAAATGCCGCATTCTGCGAGCTTTTTGGCGGCGACGGCGGCGCAATGGCGCTCGTTTTTGCGGCTACAGCTTTTGGAATTTGCGCCCGCTATCTGCTTAGCAAGCTTAAAATCAACCTAAAAATCCAATACATCGCAGTTTCGTTCGCAGTCTCCTTCATCGTCTCGCTAGGGGCTCGCTACGGGCTTAGCGCCACGCCCGACGTCGCCGTGGGATCGAGCATACTCTTTTTGATCCCGGGCGTCTGGCTGATCAACTCGGTATTTGACATCCTAAACGAAAATATGCTCGTAGGCATCAGCAGAGGGCTAAACACGGGGCTTTTGATCATCTGCATCGCAATCGGGCTCTTTCTGACGCTTAGCATATCAAATTTGGGGCTTGTAAATGTTTGATATAGCGCTTTCGGTATTTAAAGACGCTTGCTTTGCCGCTGCGGCGGGGCTGGGGTTTGCGTATGCGTGCATGCCGCCAAAAAAGACGCTTATTTTCTCGGCGCTGCTTGCGGCAGTTGCGCATTCGTGCAGGTTTTTGCTGATTCAAAGCCAAATTTTCTCGATCGCCGCCGCGACGCTTTTTGCGTCGTTTCTGATCGGCGTTTTGGGGATGCTCTGCGCCAAGCGCCTCAAAGTGCCCGCAGAGATCATCGCCTTTCCCGCGCTGCTTCCGATGATCCCCGGCATCTACGCTTACAAGACGGTTTTAGCGCTGTTTTCTTATATCAAAGCCGCGGGCGCGCAGCAGAAGCTCGCCCACCTCATCTCGTTTTTCGACAACGCCCTCGCCACGGTCTCGATCTCGCTGGCGCTCGGCACGGGCGTTTCAATAACGCTGCTAATTTTCTACGAACAGTCCTTGATGATCACTCGAGGCGCAAGGAGCAAATAGCGCTAAATAAGAAATTTTAAGCAGGCGCGGCGGGTAAATTTAAATTTTATTATCTTCGCTAGCGAGGTAAAATTTTATAAATTTACCGCTCTTGCCGCGAAGGTAAAATTTAGTTATATCTTTCATTTATCGCTCATTATTCGATATTTGTTTTATTGTTTTCTCTTTTTCATCGTAGTAGTATCCCATATAACTCAAAAGCATATTTCTGTAGCCCAAGATATATTTAAAGCTCTTATCTATCAATATGATATAAAAATCATATGTTGCATAATTATCTCTATATTTGAAAGCTATTTTATTGAATGGGCGGCTAGTGTCTATATCGCTATTTTCATAAATTTTATAAGTCATGCAAAATTCTTCCAAATTATTTTTAAAATTTCCATTTTCTTCACCATTAAGTAGTTTATATAAATTAAGAAATAATAAATTTATAGGGATTATGAGCGATGCTTCGATATTATTAATATCTATATTTGGATCTTGTAGATCTATCTTATACTTATAAACTCCATAATTTATTATTGCTTTATTCATGTCGCTTTCGCTAGCAAAATATAGATTGTATCTTAGATCCCCGTTTTCTAAAACCAAACTTTCCTTATCTTCCCAAGGATATACGACTTCGGTTTTAAAAATTTCTTTATCTATATAGGTCTCGGCATCTTGTATCGCCTTGCCGTTTCTACAAATTTTTGAGCCCAAATCCATAAGATAATCTAAATTTAGCCTTTTATCTATCTTGTAAAATTCGCATTTATCATCGGGGCGTTTATCCCCATGACATTTACTATGGACGCGTGTTAAATAATCTTTTAATTCTAGATCTTCAATATCTTCTTCGATGTGAAGATTTTTATATTTCATTCGGATATCATCTATTTTTTTAGCGATTTTTTCTTTAGAAAAGTTTTCGCTTTCATGCATCTTTTTAAGCATACACTTTAACGCTCTATCTTTAAGCTGTATATCCGTAAGATTGCCATCTAGATCGCATACCCATTCATATGGATCGGTTTCAATTTTTTCGGCTGAATTTGGGTATTTATACTCCGCGATAATCGAAAGTATCGCGCACAAAGCGCATATTATTATGATGAAGACCAAGCACAGATAATATCTCGTTTTCAAATTTCGCTCCTAAAATTTTCCGCAATATACCTCACATATACTTAATCTACGATAATTTTAGTATGCCTCAAATATCGTTAAATCAGGGCTTTTCTTGATCCGCTTCGGCAAATTTCATCTCAATGATTCGTAGATATTTGGCTCTCTTGCGCCGCTCGTCGCACCTCTATCGCCAAAGTAAAATTTAGCCGAGCTTTTCTGACTTAAACGCCCTTTTTACCGTCATATAAAAGCCGCTAAAGATAAAAAGCGCCATACAAAGCGAGATGAACGACCATAAAATTTTACCCGCTAGCCCGAAAAAATAGCCCGTATGCAGCTGATAGTTCGCGTTTTTGACGTCATCTGCGGTGATGCCCTCCGCCTGCTTCTGCTCCGCGACCTTGCCCTCCTTTAGCTTCACGCTCACGCCTTTTGGACGCGCAGTGGCAGGCGCATCAGGCTCGTAGTATCTGATGCTCATCTTATCTCCGGCTGCGAGCATTAGGGTAAATTCTTTATACTCTATGCCACTTGATCTGAATATCTCATAAGCCCTCTGCGCGTCGCTAAATTTATACGTAGCGGGCTTTTTGCCCTCCTCTTTAGCAGGTGCGGCGGCGTGATCTTTAGAAGTGGCGGCTTTAGGTGCGCTAGCTTGCGGCAAATTTTGCGAACTTACGAAAAGCTTCATCACGGCATCGTTATACCAGCTATACGACCAGTTAAGCCCGGTTAAACAGATGAGCAGGTAAATTATCGCGCTTAAAGAACCTAGGCTCGTGTGTAGATTGTAAAAAAGAGCGTATTTTTTGAGTTTAAAATTTGGCCTTATCGCCTCGATAAATTTACGCCTAAGCCTTGGGAAATACAGCCAGACGCCGCTTATTACGAGCAGTATCATCGCCACGGCGCTCGCGCCTACGATCTGTTTGCCGATCTCGCCCGCGGTTTTGTTGCCGCTTAGCGCTAGTCCTAAATTTCGGTGAAGCGACATCACCGTTAGCACAAAGCCCGTGCCGCGATCCTTGCCGATGATCTGCGCGGTGTATGGATTGACCAGATACGCATCATTTCTGTTTGCGTAAATGACGAAGGCTTCGTCATCGCTTTTGGGCACGACGAGCCTTACGGGCTGCTTAGCGCCCGTTTGCTCGCTAAAGCTTTGCAGGATTTTCTCCACGCTTTGCATTTCGCCCGTTTTTTCGACCTTTTTAGAGCCCGCGTTTATTAGCGCCTCAAACTCGTGCTGATACGATAAAATCGCACCCGTAACGCCAATGATAAGCAGCGGTATAGAAAAAACTATCGACAAAATAAGATGGACGTTAAACAAAATTTTATTGCGCTTCAAAAGCGAGCTCATTGTAGATCCTTGCGAGATAAATTTAATCTTTATTTGATTGAGGTTCGCAATTATATTGTGCGATTTTAAATATTTAGATAATTATCATTAAGATTTAGGATGCGAAATTTTAAGGCACGTTATGGCATCGCAAGAGCGCCTAGGCACGTCGCGTAATGTCATAAACTGCATATTTCAGAATATCAAAGCTAAAAATTTAATCCGCCTTTCGCGCGGCAAGATCACGCTAGCGAGATAAAATTCTAATCGCGATTTATAAAAAGCGCGCTTAGAATCTCGTAAATTTAGAAATTTTGCGCTAAAATTGCCAAAGACGCGAGCTTGCGTAATCCAAAAACAAGGTCATTATTATGTCGCAAAGTATAGTCGAGTTTGCTACGATAATCCTTTATGTTACGATAGGCTTTTGCCTTCTTGTTTCATTGCTTCAGACAAACAGATCGTATAAAACCGTCTATCGCGGGACATTATTTATCCCAACCGATCCGCTTTTAAAAATACCTATGTTTATAATATGCCTAAGCTTCGGTGTAGTCACTCTATCCAGCCCGCACGTAGCAAAACATAACGGCAATCCCATACCCTGCTTTTACACCCATGATAAAGTTTGCTCGCAAGAGTATAAAGCGGCGGGCATAAATTTAAGATGCTTCGAAGAAGGCGATCCCAGATGTGTGGATGGATATCTGCAAATAAGCGAGCCTAGACTAATACTCGGCAAAATCATATCTGTCTGCGCCATAATTTTTTCCTTTATCGTGCTAATTCAAAAAGGAATCAGAATAGATAAAAGCGGCATCTGCAAAGAATGGGAGGTTCTGCCGTTTAGGCATACGGAAAAGATATACTTTGATGAGATGAACTACGCCACATGGTTTATAAGAGGCGTAAAAATAATCAGCATACGAGGCAAAATTAGCGGCGTTAAATTCGGAGCGGGATTTTTATATGCACGAAGAGATATAGATTTTTTGCAAAATTTTATATTAGAAAAGCTAGCTGAAATTTCAAAAGCCGAAGCAGCCGAGCGAAACACTTGAGCTTAATTTAACGCTAAAAATATCTAAATTTAAGGCGGCGGCATGATATTTTTATATTTGATATTCGGCATAAATCTTTTACTGTTTGGGCTTGCTATTTTAAAAAGCATGGTTTTTAAAAGCAAAGCCTCTTATAAAACCGTGCAAAAGGGCGCCTGGCTCATACCTCCTAGCCCCATAGCAAAAACTATGCTTATCGTGCTATTTTTATCCTGGGGTTCGTTGGTGGCGTTTGATGAGCCTTGGATAAAAACAACAAGAGGCGGAGGTAAAGTTGCATGCTTTGATGCAAACGACCCTTTATGCGTAGGCGGGTATATGCAAAGAGGCGGCGGCGAGACCGCACTCGTGATCGTAATGGGTCTTGCAATGATGTTAATTGCCATACTGCCGTTATCCGAAAAGGGCGTCATCATAGATAGCCGCACCGCAAGGAAAGAGTGGAGATTTTTATCGTTTAAATTTAGCACAAAGATCGATATAGAAAACGCCCTTACGGAGAAAGGGATGAGGGGCGAGATGCCGATTTTGATAGTAGAAGACGGGCAAAGCGGAAAAAATTTCACGCTCTCATTCCCATACGCACAGCAAGATATAAAATTTATTGAAGCAGAGATAAGAAAGAGGCGCTATAAGATGATAAAATCAAAAGAGGCAAGAGTCCCTTAAATCCGCGCTCAAAAAAACTATAAGCTTAAAAGGCGCGAATGAGCGCACAAACATAGAAATTCTAAAAAAAGACAAAGAGGGCGCGGGCGATTAAATTTTAAATTTAGCCACGCGCGAGCAATAGCTGTGAAAATTTATGACAAGTTGCGGCGAAGAGACGTAATGATCACGAGCAGTAGCTGCATTTATGACAAGCCGTAGCAAAGCGATGTAATGTTCGCGCGGCCAAGCCCAACGCAAGCCCAACGCAAGCCCAACGCAAGCCCAAAAAAGATGAGCCGAACGCTTAAAATTTAACTCGCGATTTTAAAATCCGAAATTCTAAATCGCTCCGCCTAAATTTAGCTTATTTTTTACATAAAATTCGTAAAATTACAATTTTTAATTTACAAAAAAGGATGCAGATGAATAAAAGTTTGGAATTCAGAGCCGACATCGGAATGCTATTCGTTGCGATCGCTTTTGGGCTCGGGTATCTGCCCACCTCGCAGGCGCTTGCGAGCAACAACGTCTTCGTGCTGCTATTTTGGCGCTTTTTCGCCGCGAGCATCATCGCAGGCGCGATATTTTTCCCAAAGCTCAAAGCCATAACTTTGCGCGAGATCAAGCACGGCGCGGTGCTTAGCCTGTTTTTATTTGCGGGCTTTACGTCGCAGACCTTTGCCTTTAAATTTGCGCAAAGCTCCTCCGTGGCGTTCATCATCGGCCTAAACGTCGCGCTCGTACCCTTCATCGCCGCGGCGCTGTTTAGGCACAAAATTTACTCCTACGCCTACGCGGGCATCGCGCTTGCGATCGCTGGGCTCTACCTCATCGGCGACACGCAGCTAGGCCTGGGCAAGGGTGAAGCGCTGGCGCTAGTCTGCGCGTGCGCGTATTCGTTTCACATCGTGCTGACCAACCGCTTCGTGCAAAGCTGCGACGTAGCGGGCATCGCCTACGTACAGATCCTCTGCCTAAGCGCGCTTTGCTGCTTCGCGGCGATCTTTTTTGAAAGAGTCAGCATCGTGCCGGTGATGGATAAAAGCTTTTTCGTCGCGATGGCGGTGATCTGCCTGCTGGGAACGGTTTTTGGCTTTTTTGCGCAGGCCTTGATGCAAAAATACACGACGCCCGTCAAAACCGCTCTGTTTTTCACGCTCGAGCCCGTAACGGCGGGCATCATGGGCGTATTCGTGGGCGGCGAGAGGCTAAGCGTGATGCAAATTTTAGGCGCGGCGCTCATCCTATCTGGCGTTTTAATAAGTGAGATTGGAAGCTACCTCAGCGCAAAACGGAGCAGATCCGCAGGCGCTTGATTTCGCGGCGGCGCAAATTCCATGCCACGTGGAATTTTGCGTCATAAAATTCCGTACCACATAAAATTTACACGCGAAATTCCGTGCCGTATAAAATTCTACGCCTTTAAAATTCCACAGCGAAATTCTGCGCCATGCAGAATTCTATGTCACGCCGAACTTTGCGGTGCCGTGCGCAAGGATACGTTAAAATTTCGTATTAAATTTACCCAGCAGAGGCGTGCGGCGAAGCTTTAGCAATAAAATTTCATTGCTTAAGCGATACAATAGTAAAATAATGAAATTTTAACAAAGGAGCCCCTATGAAAAAAATCATCCTTCTTGTTGCCGCGCTTGCGGGCATATTGTTTGCCAAAAGCGTAGAGCTCGCCACGCCGCCCGATCATAAAGACGGCGTAAATCACCTGGAATTGGTGCTGATCCTAGATAAATCGGGCTCGATGAGCGGGCTTGAGAGCGATACGATCGGCGGATTTAACTCGATGATAGAAAAGGAGCGCAAAGAGGGGATCGACGCTAGCGTCACGACCGTGCTTTTCGATACGAAATTTAATGTCATCCATGATCGCACGCCGCTTAAGAAGGTCGAAAACCTAACGTCCAAAGAGTACTACGCCGGCGGCAATACCGCGCTACTAGATGCGATCGGCAGCACGATAGCGCGTATCGAGCGAGTACCCGACATCTATGCCAAAAACAATCGCGTGCTTTTCGTCATCATCACCGACGGGATGGAGAACTCAAGCCGCGAATACTCCAAAGCGCAGATTAAGAAGATGATTAGCGACAAGCAGGAAAAATACGACTGGGAGTTTATCTTTTTGGGCGCTAATATCGACGCCGCGAGTGAGGCGCAAAGCATCGGCATCAAAAGCGAAAATGCCCTAAAATACGAGAATTCCAAAGAGGGTGTAAGTAAAAATTTCGAAGCGGCAGCCGAGATATCCAAAGACGTAGCGACCGACAATAAAGCAAACTCAAAGTGGCGCGACAAGGTGCTTCAGGACAAAAAATAGAAAATCACAAAGAGAGGCGCACCAGAAATGAAGTATCGCTGCTAAACGAGCGGCGGTGTGAAAATAGGCGGCGATGTGCAGCGCGCGGCGCAAAACGAGCTTTAGCAAAAAACGCGGGCGACGGCACGGAAACAGAGACAACAGCGCAAAACGGCTAGTGCGTCGGATCGCTTGCCGAAAAATTTAACGCGAATATGCGCCGCAAGAAAAATAGACGCGCTAGGAATAAAACGGCGTGAAGCGGAGCTGAAAACTCCGTGAGCCTAGCGGTACGGCGCGCATATTGATTTTTACTCGGCGCATTTTAAAATTTTATTTTGACTTTTTCATGCGGCGCGCGGTATTGCTTTTGCCTGCGCTGCTTTGTGCGGCAAGGAAACGCAAATCTACTCGCCAAATTCAGACGCTTCGCGAAGGGCACCGATTTACACGGCGCGCAAACTGCATTTCGCAGACGAAGCTAAATTTACGACGCGCAAATTCCGCTTTCGCAGGCGGCACGTAAATTTCGCCCTTTGCAAGTCGCGCTAAATTTTAAAATTTAGGCGCTACAAAACTAGCGCAGCTACCAAGCTCGGCTGAATTAAAATTTCGTAAATTTAAAGAGGAGGGAGCTTATGAGGGTATCTGAGATCGACACACCGGCGCTGCTGATTGATCGCGAAATCGTGCTTCGCAACCTGCAAAAGATGCAAAACTACGCAAACGCCGCGGGCGTGAGCCTGCGTCCGCACACCAAAACGCACAAAATGCCCTATTTCGCGAAGCTGCAAGAAAGTATCGGCGCTGTGGGCATCACGGTCGCCAAAACGGGCGAGGCCGAGATCATGGCGGCAAACGGGCTGAAAGATATATTTATCGCAAACGAGATCGTGGGCGAGCTAAAATTTCAGCGCATCATCGCGCTTTTGCGCGCGGGGATAAACTTAAGCTTCGGCGTCGACAGCATAGAGCAGGCGGGCCTGATAGAGCGCGCCTTTGAGCGCAGCGGCACGAAGGCCTGCGTGCTTGCCGAGATCGAAGTGGGCGAAAACCGCTCTGGCTTCGTAGAAAAGCAGGATTTCACGGCGTTTATAAAATTTATAAAAGGCTGTAAAAATATCGAATTTCGCGGCGTGTTCTCCCACGACGGTCACTCCTACAAAGCCGCCGATAAGAGCGAATGCGAGCGCATCCACCTAGCCGCGCAGCGCCGCACGCTGGAGTTTGCGGATATCGCGCGCGAGCTGGCTCTGCCCGCACGCGTCGTTAGTATCGGCTCGACGCCATCGCTCATCAACGATTTTGAAATTTTAAAGGGCGTCACCGAGATCCGCCCGGGCACATATATCTTTATGGATGCCTCGCAGGCGCAGGCGTACGGCGATTATTCGATGAACGCCGCGAGCATCCTTACGACCGTCATCAGCAGACCTACGGCGGATCGCATCATCACCGACGTCGGCGCCAAGGGGCTCACGCAGCAAAGGCGCACCGAGGGCTTTACGGCAACGCCCGGGCTCGGGCGCATAAAGGGTACGGAGGTGTGGGTAAATGGCGTTTACGACGAGCACGCGATCATCTACGACAGAGCGCTACGAGACGCCGTGCGCGTGGGAGATCGGCTCGAAATTTATCCGAACCATATCTGCCCCGTCGTAAATTTACACGAGTTCGCCTACCTCGTTAGCGGCGGCGAGGTCGTAGAAAAGATCCCCGTGCTATGCAGAGGCAAGCTGCAATGAGCGGGTAAATTTTAAAGGTGCGGCGAGATAAAATTTAGCCTCTAATCTAGGGCGCGACCAAATTTAAGGCGCGAATTTATTGCCGCTCAGGCTGCGGCGCAAAGCGCGCCGAATTTGACGACGAAATTTAACGAAAGGTAAAAATGAGGCTTTGGACGATAAGCTTTAAATATCTCGATGCAAAGGGGCTAGTCGCACTTTGGCGTGAGGCGCTGCTAGCCAAAAACGTGCTGGCTGGGCTTACTAAGGGCTACAAAAATCACCCGCAGCTTGACCGCTTTTACGCGTATGAAAACGCGCTAGAGGCGATAAATGCGTATCTGGCGGAGGTTTATGCGCAGAGCTGCGCTCGCGGGTATAAATTTGATGCAGGAAAAGTTGGCGAATTTGACGAGCGAAATTTAGCCAAAATAGCCGTCACTCGCGGGCAGATAGAGTATGAATTCGCATTTTTGCAAGAGAAGCTAAAATCACGCGACATCAAGGCTTACGAGCGAAATTTAAGCGTAAAAAATATAGAAATTGCGAGCATTTTTAAAGAGGTCGAAGGCGAAATCGAGCCGTGGGAAAAGGTGAAAATTTAGCGCCGTCGCGCTCTAGATTATTGGGCTTGCTTGAACAAATTTGATTAAAAACGCCAAAATACATTACGTCGATTTCCCCTTAAATTTTACGTAAAAATCTCAAATTTACGATTAGTGGCGATTTGCCAAAAAGGCAAGCAATTTTATCCGCTTTGGCGAGAAATTATGGGCAATTCGTCAAATTTTAAAAGACGAACCTAACGTCAAATTCGCCTCTATTTTTAAAAATAAAAGCCGATCCGCAAAATCCCGCGCTTAAAATTTACTCGCAAGCGAGCAAATTCAGCCAAATTTTGCAAATCGGTAACTCTACTCCACTCTCATCTTAGTACCTACGAATGCTAAGCTTAAATCGCGACTAGACCGGAGCTAAATTTAAACCCCAAGGCGAGCGCGCAAAAAAAATGGAGGCGCAAAGAATAAAATTTTAAAATCACGCCAGTCCGCTTATGAGCCCCTCGCTCGTGATCCTCATATTTAGCGCGTTAGGAGCCTTCGGCAGCCCCGGCATAAGCATTATCTTGCCGCAAACGGCGACGATGAAGCCCGCTCCCGTGCGGATCTGAAGATCTTTGACGCTGAGTTTAAAGCCGCGCGCCCGTCCGAGTGCCTTGGCATCGTCGCTGAAGCTATACTGCGTCTTTGCGATGCAGACGTTTAGCCGCTCAAGCCCCAAGGCCTTGATGTGCTGCAGCGCCTTTTGCGCCTCGGGCTCAAAAACGACCTCGCTCGCGCCGTAAATTTTAGTAGCGATCTTTTCGATCTTGCTCGCCGTATCGTCGCTAAGCTCGTAGGCGAATTTCAGCTCCTTAGCGCGCTCGCATTCATCTATGACGAGACGGGCTAGCTCAAGCGCGCCCTCGCCGCCTTTGGCGAAATTTTCGCAAATCGCCATCTGCACGCCGCGCTGCTTGCAATACTCGCGCACGAAAGCGATCTCCTCGTCGCTATCGAAGCTAAAGCGATTAAGCGCCACGACCGGATTTAGCCCGAAGTTTTGTAAAATTTCAATATGCCCGCCTAAATTTACGATGCCTTTTTGAAGCGCGGCAAGATCAGGGCTCGCGATACTTTCTTTATCCGCGCCGCCGTTGTATTTAAGCGAGCGGATCGTGCTAACTAACACCGCGGCGTCCGGAGCGATACCCGCGCGGCGGCACTTGATGTCGATAAATTTTTCAGCCCCGAGCTCGCTTCCAAAGCCCGCCTCCGTCACGGCGTAATCGGCAAGACTTAGAGCTAACTTGCTCGCCATTATTGAGTTGCAGCCGTGCGCGATATTTGCAAAGGGTCCTCCGTGCACGAGCGCGGGCGTATGCTCAAGGCTTTGGATGAGATTTGGCTTCATCGCGTCTTTTAGCAGGATCGCCACGGCATCCGCGCAGCCCAGATCGCGCACGTATATAGGCTCTCCCTGCGTATCGTAGGCGACCATTATGTTTGCGATGTTTTGCTTAAGCTCGGCAAGATCGTTTGAGAGGCACAGCACTGCCATTATCTCGCTAGCCGCGGTGATATTAAAGCCGTCCTCGCGCTGCACTCCGTCAGTGCGCCCGCCCTGTCCTACGGTGATGTGGCGCAGCGCGCGGTCGTTCATATCCATGCAGCGCTTCCATAAAATTTTCTCGATCTTTAGCGGGTTTTCTTGATACAGCGAGTTATCGATAACCGCCGAAATGAGATTATTCGCGGAGGTGATCGCGTGAAAATCGCCGTTGAAGTGCAAATTTAGATCATCCATCGGCACCAGCTGCGAATACCCGCCGCCGGCAGCCCCGCCTTTGATACCAAAAACCGGCCCCAGCGACGGCTCGCGCAGCGCAAGGCAGACGCTTTTGCCTAGACGCTTTAGCGCGTCGGCTAGACCGATGGAGGTCGTCGTCTTGCCCTCGCCAAACGGCGTCGGATTGGTCGCCGTGACCAAAATAAGCTTCGAAGCGCGCGATCGCGGCTTGATGTTTAGCTTGGCTTTGTAGTGGCCGTACAGCTCGATCTCATCCTCGCTAAGCCCCAAATTTTTCGCAACGTTTGAAATTTTATCCGGCCTCGCCGCATTTGCTATTTCGATATCGCTCAACATTTTCTCTCCTTAAATTTAAAATTTTATCGCGCTGTATTTACGCACCGCCTCTTTAAATCCGCGCATTAGCCGCTGCTATGCGCACCTTGCCCACAAGCCGCGCAAAATCAAAGCTTGCAGGCGTGAAATTTGCCCCGGCTAAATTTCGATCTCGATGCCCACGGGGCAGTGGTCGCTGCCCATCACGTCGCTTAGGATGAAAGCGTCCTTTAGCCGCGAGCGCAAATTTGCCGAGATGAAAAAATAATCGATCCGCCAGCCTACGTTTTTGGCGCGCGCGTTAAAGCGGTAGCTCCACCACGAGTAGGCGTCCCGCAGCTCGCCGCGCACGGCACGGAAGGTATCGACGAAGCCCGCCGCCTCCACCTCATCGAGCCACGCCCGCTCGATCGGCAAAAAGCCCGAGGTTTTGGAGTTTGCTTTTGGGTTTGCAAGATCGATCTCGCGGTGCGCGGTATTTACGTCGCCGCAAAATATCACTCCGAGCCCCTGCTCCGCGAGGCTGCGCGCGTAGGCTAGGAATTTCGCGCAAAATTCCATCTTGTAGGCTAGCCGCGCCTCGTCCTTTTGGCCGTTGGGAAAGTAGATATTAAAAAGCACGACATCGCCGAAGCGGTGCTGCAGCACGCGCCCTTCGTCGTCTGGGAAAAACAGCGCCTTGCTCGTCTCGCTTTTAAATTTCGCTAGGCTCGCCACGCCCGAATAGCCCGCGCGAGCGGCGGAATTTAGATCTATCTGAGAAAATCCGAGCTCATAAAGCCCTTTCGGAGCGTCCTTTTCGCTCACCTTGATCTCTTGCAAGCCCAAAAAATCGGGGTTTTGCTCCGCAAGCCACGCAAAGCCGTCTTTGCCGAGCACTGCGCGCAGTCCGTTTACATTCCAACTAATCAGTTTCAAATTTAGCCTTTGGCGCAAAAATTTTGGTATGATTATACGAAATTTTGACTAAATTTAAAGGAAAATTATGCGCAATCAGCCCAAATACCGATTTTTTGCCAACTGGGGCTACGCGATGGCGGGTCTTGCCGAGATGCTGTGCAGCGAGCGTAGCTTTAGACTCGAGCTTTGCGTGTTCGTCCCGCTTCTGCTGTCGCTATTTTTTTGGAATTTCGGCGCGGTACTAAATCTATTTTTGATCTTCGGCGCGGTCTTTACGCTCACAACCGAGTGCATAAACTCCGCCATTGAGCGTGCGGTCGATCTTGCCACGAGCGAAATCCACCCGCTAGCCAAGGGCGCTAAAGATACCGCAAGCACGGCCGTGATGATGAGCCTATTTCTCAACGCCGCGCTGTGGGGATATGCGCTTATCGGTAAATTCTTTTAATCGCGTGATTGCAAATTTCGCGATAAAAGATTTAAATCGCTGCAACGCAGAGTTTTTTTGGCGAGTGCGGAATTTGCAAGCCACTTGAGTCGTTGATCGTCCACGCCTGCAACCCAAACACGACCCTGCGTGATATTGAAATTTTAAAATCCGAAATTTGCTTTAAATTTAAACTCTCCTGTGCGCGAAAATTTTAATATTCGCTCGGCTCTTAAAATTTTAAAATAGCTTTTAAAAATTTCTATAGATAAATCATTCAAGCAAATTTTACGCCGTAAAATTTTAGCTATAAAATTATAACGACTTTCAAGATGCTTTAATACAATTTTCATTAAAATCACGCCGTCTTAATTAAAATAATTTTCAAAAAAAAGGAAAATTTTGTCTAAATCCTTTCGCAAAATCTCGCGCAAATTTCATTTGTGGCTATCTTTGATATTTTGCATACCCCTTATAATCGTATCCGCAAGCGGCTCGGTCTTAGTCTATGCGGAGCGGATCGATGAAGCTTTGCTGAAAGACAAGGTGTTTAGGACCCAAGAAAGCGTGGCGAAATTCCCCGTTAGAATGAAATTCAGCGCTTTGCAATCCGAGATAAAATCCAAATTTAAAGAGTACGCGATCATGGGCTGGAGCATCGCGCAAGATCCTTTAAAGACCGATAAAATCAGACTTTCCTCTCAGAAACTGCAAAAGCGGATCATAATTTACTTAGACGCTTTTAGCGGCGAGATTAAAGGCGCGCCCATGCCGCGAGATGAGGGCTTTATCGGCGCGATAAATAAACTGCACGCGGAGCTGTTTTTAGGTCGCGGCGGTAGAATTTTTACGGGTATCGTGGGGCTTAGCGCGCTACTTATCGGCATTAGCGGCTTTTTTATCTACAAAAAATTTTGGCAAAACTTATTCTCGCTGAGGCTAGATCGGGCCATATATTTTATGCGCGGCACTCACCGCCTAATCGGAGTCGCGAGCACTCCCGTAATGTTTGCTATAGCTATAAGCGGAGCATGGTGGGAGCTAAGGGCGGTAACTTACAAGCCGCTCGCAAATCCATGCGGCGCGGTCTTGCAGAATTTTAAGACCGAGCAAAATTCCACCGTCGCAGCATCAAACGGGGCGGTAAGCATGAAAGCGGTGCAAAATCTTGCGACGCTAGATGAGGCTTTAGCGCGGATAGCGGTTAAATTTAAAGAATTTCGCTCCACCTATATCGCCTTTCCGCTCTGTCCGGGCGGCGCTTTTACCGTATACGGCTTCGAGGCGGGGCAAAACCCGCTGCAAAGCCCTTACGCGAGCCGTATCACGATATCAGATACAGGCGAAATTTTAAAAGCGGACTTTATAAACGATGCGGATTTTTCGGACAAACTTCAAGACGGCTTTCGTCGCGCCCATGCGGGCTCATACGGCGCAATAACGAAGCTTATATGGTTTTTAGCGGGGCTTGCGCCCCTATTTTTAAGCATTTGCGGATTTTACATAACCCTAAAAAATAGAAATTCTAAAAGGAGAAAGTTATGAAGAAAGTATCTCTTTCGCTCGTAGTCGCATTAAATATGCTAACTTCGCTTTATGCGGAAAATAACGCCACTGCGAGCACCCCGGAGGACTTAGGCACCATAGAAGTGCAAGATACCCAAAAGCTCCGTCGCGACGACAGAGATTATGAGGCTAGAAAGCTCGTTAAAAGTACCACCAGGCTCGATCTTACGGCGAGAGAAACGCCCCAGTCTCTTACCGTGGTGACCGAAGCCAAGCTAAAAGATATGGGGATAACCGATTATCAGGTGCTGATGCGAAATATCGCGGGCATTACGAGCGGGCGTTGGGATGAGAGGCTCTATCCTACGGCGCGCGGATTTAGCATAGATTATTATCTGCTTGATTCGATGCCTAGCTTCGGAGGTTTTAGCCTCGGGGCGAACGATCTAAATTTGCTACCGTATGAGCGCGTCGAGGTCGTAAAGGGCGCGAACGGATTATTAGCAGGCGCAGGAAATCCTGCCGCGAGTTTAAATTTTATCCGTAAGCACGCAGATTCCACCATCCCAAAAGGTTATATAAGTCTAAACGGCGGCTCATACGACAAATACGGGCTTAAAACCGATGTGCAAAGCCCACTCAATCAAAGCGGTTCGGTGCGCGGACGCCTAGCGTTTATGCATGAACGATCGCACTCCTATATGGACTATTACAATCGTCGCAATACTGCCGTTTATGGCGTATTAGATATCGATGTAACAGACGATTCAAGGCTGAGCTTTGGCTCATTTTATCAGACTCTACGCCGACATGGCACGCGCTGGGGCGGAATGCCCGCGTTTAACTCGGATGGTACGCGCACGCACTTCGGCAAAAACAAAATTTTCTCTCAGCCTTGGACGCGATACGACATCTCTACGCTTGATTTTTATGCCGATTTTAAACAATATTTCTCAAACGAGGCGAGTTTAAGCTTGAGTTATTCGTTTCGTCGCGCTCATACCGATTCAAATTTGCTCTATTATGGCGGCAGGGTAGGCCCTGGCGGCATCGGAAACGTCGCCGATCTTAGCGTTTATGCTAACAAGCGCGAAGAGAATATACACAATATCGATGCCTATGTGAATATCCCTTATGAATTTTTCGAACAAGATCATGAATTTGTATTTGGTGTGATGTATAATCTTTACAAAAAAGGATCTGATAACGTAAGTAGCTACTGGAATAGTCGAAACACTCCGGCAGGCCTTGCTTATGCCGCGCGTACTAGAATAAATTTTAACGACCTTCATATTGAAGATCCACGCTTACCGTATGTAGATCAAAATAATGCCGATCGAACTATTCAAAAAGCAATTTATGCCGCGAATAAACTCTCAATCACCGAGGATTTAAAGCTCTTATTAGGAACGCGGATGAGTTACTATAAATATAAAATTACAGGTGGAGCAGATAATAGAAATTTTACCCGCGAAATTACTCCATATGCAGGGATCACCTATGATTTAGACGATCATCATACCCTTTATGCAAGTTATACGAGTATTTTTAAACCTCAAACCTACAAGGACAAAAACAATAAATATCTTGATCCCATCCAAGGCAAGGACTACGAAGCGGGCATCAAAGGCGAGTATTTTGACGGCGATCTGCAAGCAAGCCTGGGCGTTTTTAAGATCATCCAAGATAAGCTCGGCATCCGCACCGACGAGTATATCACGGGCACAAATTCCTACGCTTACAGGCAGGGTCGCGGAGTAACCAGCAGGGGCTTTGAAGCGGATGTAAACGGTAAAATTACCGATGCACTAAGCCTAAGCATAGGGCTAGCGCACTACAAAGCCAAAGATGCTGACGGCAATATCTACGCCAACGACTCCTCCCGCACCAGCGCAAATCTTTTTGCAAAATATGAGATCGGCACATTTAGAATCGGCGCAGGCGCGATGTATCGCTCAAAGATTTATTCCGACTCGCCATACGGCAGGATCGAGCAGAAAGCCTACACGATTGCAAACGTAATGCTAGGCTACAAAGCGAGTAAAAACCTAGATGTGCAGCTAAACGTCGATAACATAACCGATAAGCGCTATTTTGAGGGTATCGGTTCTAATCGAATGATCTACGGCGATCCGCGCACCTTCAATCTAAGCCTTACGTATAACTTTTGACCCAAATAGTCGCGGCGGAATTTGTCTAGTGCTTAGCTCTAATAGAATTCCATCGCGACGCCATAGATAAATGGCAAATTAAGCCTAAATTTCGTAAAATCACCGCTAAGACGCGAGGTCGCGTAATACGTTTAAAGGCAAACGATGCAAAGTTCAACCCCATAAATCCCGCTAAATTTAAACCAAATCAACCATCAAATTTAAATTTAACGGAGACAACCATGAAAAGACGAGATTTTCTAAAACTAGGCGCGCTGGCGGCGGCTTCAGCGCAGGCAAAACAATTAGGCGCGGCGGCGCAGGCGATATTTGACGAGCAGATGGGGCTTTGCGCGAATAAATTCGGCGCGTTTTACGTCCAAACCATCGGCGGCAGGGTCGTGGGCACAGAGCCGTTTGAGGGCGACGCGATGCCAACGGTGCTAAATAACGCTCTAAGCGATCACATCCAAAACGAAACGCGCGTGAAATACCCTTATGTGCGCAAAAGCTTCCTTGCCGATCCCTCAAATCCAAAGCCGCAGCTTCGCGGCAAAGAGCCCTTCGTGCGCGTTAGCTGGGACGAGGCGATAAAGCTAAGCGCTAAAATTTTAAAAGAAAACTTCGACAAATACGGCTCGGAGGCCATTTACGGACAGCTTTATCAGTGGGGCAGCCTCGGTAAGGTCGGCCACTCGCAGCGCACCGCAAAGCGCATGCTAAACGCGCTTGGAGGCTACGTGAGCGAGCTTGGCGGCTACTCTTACGGCGCGGCGACGGCGTTTTTGCCTCACGTGACGGGCTCTATCGATCCGACGCACGCTCCGACGCGCTGGGAGGGCGTGATAAAGGAAGCCAAAACGATCGTGTTTTGGGGCACGAATCCCGTCGTTTCAAACAAGATCGCTATCGGCGTACCGATGCACAACTCCTACGCCTACTACGAGATTATGAAGGATAAATTTAAAAAAGGCGAGATGAAAATTTACAGCGTCGACGTTTACCGCAACGAAACGGCGGAGTATTTCGGCGCGCAGTATCTAGCCGTGCGCCCTTGCACCGATACGGCGATGCTGATCGGGCTTTGCGAATATCTTTACGAAAACGGACTTTACGACAAGGAATTTATCGAGCGCTACACGGTCGGGTTTGATAAATTTAAGGATTATTTCACGGGCGCGAAAGACGGCGTGAAAAAGGATCTAAAATGGGCGAGTAAAATTTGCGGCGTGAGCGAAAAGGAGTTAAAAAATTTAGCCGATACGCTGGCCAAAAAAGACACGCTCATCGTCACGGGCTACGCGATACAGCGCCAGCACCACGGCGAGATGGCGTACTGGGCGCTGATCACGCTAGCGGCGATGCTAGGCGACATCGGCAAGACCGGGCGCGGCTACGTGATGAACGATCAGATGCATAAAAACGCCGACATTAGCTTCATCGCGCCAAAGCTTCAGGCTTTTAATCCCGCGGTAAACGAAAAATACATCGCCCCGCAGGGCAAGCTAGCTAAGGCTAAATATCACGAGATACCAAACAGCAGGCTCATAGACGCGATCATGGAGCCGGGCAAAGAGATCGAGCGCAACGGCAAAAAGTACGTCATGCCGCACATTCGCGTGATGTTTAACGCCAACGGCTCGACCTTCACCCGCCACCCGGACACCAACCGCGCGGTCGCAGCGATGAAAAAGATCGAAGCGATCATCACCACGGAACCGTTTTGGACGAGTACGGCGAGGCTTAGCGACATCGTGCTGCCGTCGGCTCTGGAGTGCGAGCGCACGGATATAGAGTTCGCAAATTCGACTAGCGAGTATCTTTTTGCGATTAAGCCGCTAGTAAAGCCCGCAGGCGAGAGCAAGAGCGACTTTGAGATCGCGCGGCTCATCTGCGCTCAGTGGGGCGAGGAGTACGAGCAGGCCTTTAGCGAGGGTAAAACGGAGCTTGAGTGGGTGAAGGAAATCTACGCCGATGCAGTCCAAAAAGCCGAAGGCATGGGCATAGCAATGCCGAAATTTGAGGAGTTTTGGCAAAAAGGCTACGTTAAATTTGATAAAATCGACGAGAAAAAGCGGTACTTCACAAACTACGCGGACTTCCGCGCCGATCCCGAGAAAAACGCGCTAAAAACCCCGTCGGGCAAGATCGAACTCTACTCCGAAGCGGTCGAAAAGCTAGGTTACGGCGACTGCCCGCCGCACGCGACGTGGATGGAGCCGTTTGAGTGGCTGGACGGCGACGTGAGCAAGTATCCTATCGCCATCAGCGGCGCGCACTCTAAATTTAGGCTCCACTCGCAGCTAAACAGCTCGCTCATCCGCAACTACGCCGAGATCGCTAACCGCGAACCCGCGCTAATTAGCCCCGCCACGGCAAAGGCGCGCGGTATCAAAACGGGCGACGTAGTGAGGATCTACAACGACCGAGGCGAGATCCTCTGCGGCGCGCTGGTGAGCGACACGGCGCAAGATAACGTCGTGATCGTAAGCGAAGGCGCGTGGTACGATCCCGCCGTCTGGGGCGAGCGTAACCTATGCAAGCACGGCAACATAAACGTGCTAACCAAGGATGTGCCTAGCTCGCAGCTATCGCAAAGCAACACCGCGCACACAAGCATGGTGCAGATCGAGAAATTTAAAGGCGAACTACCGAGCGTAACGGCGTTTGATAGGCCCGCGACGATAGAGGTTTAGCGCGCTTTCTAGCTCTTGTGCCAAAGCCCTACCAGCCGTTTATCGCAAACAAAATCGCTAAGTTTTTCTGCGCCAAGAGCTCATCCGAGAGGCGGTCGTATTCGCCCCCGAGCCCCTTTTCTTGTGCCATAGACGGCGGCTCATCATCCCAAGAGCCCATCGCACCGAATACATCGGCGATCCCCGCTGCGGCAAACGCCCTCAAGCTCGGCTGCGGCAGCGCTGCAAACGAAACGGCGTAATACTCGCCCACAGCGACTTCGCCCCGCAGCGTCTTAAGCGCATTATCAAACGTCTGCGCAAAGTTTTCGCAGCCTATCTTGCTCGCAAAATCCCTGATTTGCACTAAAACATTCTCGAATTCTGCGCTGTTATCGCGCGCGCTTAGCGCATCCCGCGGCATCCCGCGCCAAAGGCGCTCGACGTATTTCACGCGCCAAGCCTTTTTATCGCGATCGTATTTCCAATCAGGCGTAAAAACGCCATCAAAGTCCTCAAAGCGGCAGACGATGCCGTTTACGCTCATACCCGAAAAGCCCAAAAGCGCTCTATCTTTTGCGAAAGTTGGAATACTAAGCCCCGCGTCCTTCAGACCGAGCTTTAGGCACTGCTCTATCCAACGTCGCCGTGCGGAGATCGGCTCGTCCTCGCGCCCTTTTTGCGCGAGCCGTCCGGTGAAAAACTCGCGCTCTTTTTGCGCGACTTGCTCGGTAAAAAATTTGTGCTCTTTTTGCAGAAACGACGAGCCCGTGCTTTCGTCGGCGCCTTTTTTACCCGCCGTTTTTTCATTTACTGCTTCTTTGCCGTTCGCGCGCTTTTGCTCCGTTACATCGCCGCTCTCGGCGACTTTGTCCGTCGCACTGCTCTGCACTGCGCCGTACGCATCTTTACTTGCGTCGTTTACGCCGCCATACGCTGCGCGGATCGCGCCCTCTGCGGTGCGAAAATGCTCCTTTGCAAACTCAAAATTTAAATATTTTATATATTTTTGATCTTGCAGGAGTGGCTTAGGATTGCCGCGCAGAGCTAATTTTAGCGCGACGCACAGCGCGCACGAGAGATATATTTCGCCGTTCATAGATATCCTTTAATTTCGATCGCTGCCGTTCATGCGGCGGATTATTTATGCTCCGCACCAAAAGCTAGCGGCGGCAAAATTTTAAAATTTTGCGCCTTAGCGACAAATTTAATCACGATAAAATTTGCGCGTGAAGCAAAAACAAATCTGCGCAAAGATAGAATTCACAACCACCGCGAACATAAAATTAAAAGCAGCTGCCGTATCGAAAAAGGTACCGCTATAAATTTAGAGCAGCTCACACACGGGCACGGATAAAATTCCGAAGCCGAAATCTACAAATACCACAAACAAGGCGACTTGCGTTAAATTTACGCGCACTTTAAAAATGACAAACCGCTTTAAAGAAATTTCAATCGCGCTCGCGCTATGAAATTTTAAAAGCAAGTTACCACACCGAGCTACCGATAAATTTAAGCAAGGCGATCGCACTACTGGATCAAAGATCGCGCCGATACCGAGCAAAACGCGCTATGAAATTTTAAAGACAAGTCGCCGCGCCTACGCTGCCACCAAATTTAAAATGAACCGATCGCACCGCAAAATTTTAAAAGCGAGCCGTTGCGCCCAAACTAGCTAAATTTAAAATAAAGTAATCGCTCCGTTTATGCTACGAATGCCGCCCGTCAGCAAGCTGCGCCCGCCAAGTCGCCGCTCGCAAGCTCTACGCCGAAAGCGTGCTACGCTACGACGTTTGGAAACTCATAGACCACGCGGCCGCTTTTGATCGTGCAAACCGCAGCGCCCGTAAGCTGCTTGCCGAGAAGCGGCGAGTTGCGCGATTTGGACTTATTTAGCGCCTCGTCGTAAACGTAGGAAATCTGCGGATCGATGATCGCGACGTCGGCCAAAAAGCCCTCTTTGATCTCGCCCTTGTCCTTTAAATTTAGAATTTTGGCCGGGTTAAACGAGCAGAGGCGCACCATGTCTTCAAGGCTGATGACCCCCTCGTTTACGAGCCGCAGCGTAAGCGGCACGAGGGTTTGAAGCCCTAAAATTCCAAACGGCGCGTGATCAAATTCTACGAATTTATCGTCGGTATTATGCGGAGCGTGATCGGTCACGATGGCGTCGATCAGACCGCTTTTAAGCGCCTCTCTGATCGCCTGCACATCGCTTTGGGTGCGAAGCGGCGGCGACATTTTAAAATTCGTATCGTATCCCATCAGCTCGCGCTCGTCGAAGGTGAAGTGATGCGGCGTAGCCTCGCAGGTGACGCGGATACCCTCGCGCTTAGCCTGCTCGATGAGTTTTAGCGACCACGCCGAGCTTACGTGCGCGATGTGGATGTGCCCGCCCGTCTTTTTGGCAAGCAGCAGATCGCGCGCGATCATAATCTCCTCTTTTTCGCTCGCCATCCCCTTTAGACCGAGGATCGCGCTGACTTTGCCCTCGTTCATCACGCCGCCGTGGCAAAGCGAGCAATCCTCGCTGTGATTTATCACGAACGAGCCGAAGTGAGCGGAGTATTCGAGCGCCTGTCGCATCACGGAGCTGTCGGTCACAGGCAGCCCGTCGTCGCTGAAAGCCACACAGCCCGCCTCAAGCATATCGCCCATCTCGACGATTTTTGCGCCCTTGCAGTCCTGCGAGATCGCGCCTATCGGTAGTAGATCAATAAGCCCGCGTCCCTTAGCCTTGGCGATCATCGCGCGCGTGATGCTGGAGTTGTCGTTTACGGGCTTGGTATTTGCCATCGGAAGGCAGGTCGTCACGCCGCCTGCGACCGCGGTTTCGCTGCCGCTAATGACGTCATCTTTGTATTCGAGCCCCGGATCTCTAAAATGCACGTGCATATCGATGAGCCCAGGCATCACGAGCTTGCCCGCAGCGTCTATGACGCGGTCTGCGGCGGGACACTCGCGCGTGATCTTTGAAATTTTATCGCCCTCGATCAGGACGTTCGCCTCCTCGCTGCCGTTATGATTAACGATCGTGCCGTTTTTTATCAAAATTTTCATCGTGCGCTCCTATTTAAATTTATCGTATGAAGTATCGCCATTCGCATCGCCTCGCCGTTTTCTACCTGATCTAAAACGCAGCTATAGCGCGGATCGTCGGCTACGTCGGAGTTGATCTCCACGCCGCGGTTGATCGGGCCTGGGTGCATTATCATGACGCCCTCTTTCGCCGCTTGCATTCGCTTGGCGGTAAGTCCGAAAAATTTCGAGTACTCGCGCACGCTCGGGAAGCTCGGCTCGCCGTCTTGCCGCTCGAGCTGTATTCTAAGCATGATGATGACGTCGGCGCCCTCTATCGCCTCCTCTACGCTTTTGCATATCGGGCAACCGAACGCGTCGCAGTCGCGCAGCATCATCGGAGGGCCGAAGAGCCGCACGTTTATGCCGAGCTTTCGCATCGCCCAGATGTCGCTTCTAGCTACGCGCGAGCGAAATATATCGCCGATGATCGCGACGTTTAAATTCTCGATCCTGCCCTTGTGCTCGCTGATCGTAAAAAGATCCAGCAGCGCCTGGCTCGGGTGCTCGTTCAGCCCGTCGCCCGCATTTACGATCGATGCGTCGCAGTTGGCCGCGACGAATTTCGCCGCGCCCGAGCAGCTGTGGCGCAGCACGAATATATCCGTGCGCATCGCCTGCATATTTCTGATGGTATCGATCAGCGTCTCGCCCTTTTTCGTGCTGCTGTCCGCAGCCGTGAAATTTACGCTGTCCGCGCCCAGGCGCTTGGCTGCGATCTCAAAGCTCGTGCGGGTGCGGGTGGAGTTTTCAAAAAACGCGTTGATGACCGTCTTGCCGCGAAGCGAGTCGGATTTTTTGATATCGCTGCGGTTGAGCGATTTAAACTCGCGCGCCAGATCAATGAAGTCGTAGATGTCCTCGCGGCTCAGATCCTGCGCGCTAAGAAGATGCTTTAGCTTATACATTCCCTCTCCTTTTTTGGGCCGAATTTCAGCCGTAATTGTATAAAAAAATCTCTGATAAAATTTTAAAATTTAAGAGCGGGGCTCAAATTTAGACGCGAAATTTTGCTTGGAATTTCATTTAAGATCACATACGAAGCGTGAGCGGAATTTTGGGGTAAAATTTAAAAATTTTAGGATTAAATTTGAGCTTTTTGAGCGAAAATTTTAAAAAATCCGCCACGCCACTTACGTAAAATTTTAAAGCTTTACGCGCGGCGGGCGGCTAGAAAAACAAAGAATTTAAAGCTTATTTAAATACTTTATATAATTTTTCGCGCTATTTTCTACGGCTTGCTCGCTTTTATCGTAAGTAAAGCCGTATGAGACGAAATTTGGTAGCGCAATCGCGCCGACGAAATTAAACGTAGCCTTAAATGGCGCTAGCACCTCATCTACGCTAAAGCCCACAATGCCGTTTTTAGAGTAGTTTGCCTCGGTCGCGCCAAGTGAGATCGCAAGCGCGAATTTTTTGCCCTTAAGTTTGCCGCCATCCTCTCCGCCATAAGCCCAGCCGCGCGTAAAAACATCCTCAAACCACTGCTTAAGAAGCGGCGTGCAGTTTGAAAAACGAAACGGAAACTGAAGCACGATTTTATCGTGGCTTTCGAGCAGTTTTTGCTCCTTTTCCACATCGATTTTAAAATCCGCATAAAGCGCGTAAAGATCATGAAGCTCGAACTTATCAGGATGGGCTAGCACAGCATCCCTCCAGTGGCGGTTTACGAGCGAGTTTGCGATATTTGGATGAGCCAAAATAATGAGAGTTTTCATTTCTATCCTTTAAATTTGAAATTGCGGGGCGCATTATAGCCCTACTTCGTAAAATTTTTCTCGTTTTATCGCAAGCAGCCTTAAATTCTAAAGCTTTACCAGCCGCCACCCGCTTATCTTTGACAGCGGCTTCAAAGAGCGCGAGCTTTGAATTTCAAACTTCATCCATTACTCGCGCTTTATTTTAGAAATGCTCGCCCTTGGGGCACTCGTCGCGTTTTACGGAGGTTTATCACTTCTTTGCAAATATTCATATTCCATTGCGGAAGCTCGCGCGAGTAAAATTTTAACGAAGCCGCCGCGCAGGGGAAATTTTAATAAAATTTAGCATCGTTTCTCTGCGAGCATTCGCCACAACAAATAAAATTTAGATGAAATCTAGCCGTGCTTTAAACTATATAATCTTGCCATCGGTTCCGTCGTCGGGCTGCGGGTGCTCATCGCGCTCTTATGAGTGTCCGTCACGCTTTCGTGCAGGCTCGTTACGCTCCTGCGAAGACTTGCCGCTTTCCTGCGGATGGTAGTTGCAACAAAAAATTTTGAGTAGAATTTAGCGTAATTTAAATTCTAAAGCTTTGCCTACCAGCCGCCTCTTCAGGATCTGAATTATCATCGCGCTCCTGCGAGCGCCCGCCGCGCAGCTCCTGTCTGGGCTGCACGCCAAAGCCCTCCAAGACCTTGCCTAGGCTTTCATTAGCGTCCTTGATGATACCTTGCAGGCTTTCGCCCATCTGATCAAGGTTTTTGCCCGCCTCGCGCGCCGCCGCCTCGCCCTGCTTTAGCAGATCCTTGGTCCTATCGGCGTTGCGAGCGGCGAAATCGTTCAGCGCTTCGGGCGCCTTTTTCTGCAAATTTTGCAAGGCCTCGCCCAAAACTTTAGCATCGTTTGCAAGCTCGTCTATCGTGGAATTTAGATCGGATTTTTGCTTGCTCTCAAAGCCCTGCGGCACGGAATTTTGCGTGGAGCCTTGCATAGAATTTTGTGTGGAGCTTTGAACGGAATTTCGCCCCGAGCTATCCGTGCTTTTATTAAAATTTCGCCCTTGATTACTCGCGCTAAAATTCTGTTCCGATCGTGCGCTTTGTTCGCGATTTTGCGCGTCTGATCCGCCGTCGCAGCCGCTTAAAATACATATCGCGGCTAACGCCAAAGTAAAATTTCGCGCCGCGTTTATAAAACTAAAATTTCTAGCGCGACCCGCTGAGATAAAATTTAATCCGCCCTGCGCCGAGATAAAATTTCGCCCGCTGCCGATCTTTATAAAATTCTGCCTAACGTATGCCGAAGTAAAATTTCGCCCGCCATCCGCCGAATCGAAATTTCGCGACCGTCCAGAGCCCGGCTCGCCGCTAGCTCTGATAAAATTCTGCGCCAAATCCCGTCCGCACCCTTTCAAAATTCGTCTTTTCAAAATCCGCTCCTTTAAATTTCATCTCTCGCAGGCGCGCTCGGAAGCCGCCCGAAAAACAGATCGCTTCTAAGCTTCAAAAGCAAGCAGATAGCGATATCGGCGCTTTGTTCGCGGATATAGTTTCGATCGCCTTTTAGATGAAATTCCCCGACGATCTGTTTGCCGCCCTGCTCCTTCGCGCCGATAAAGACCGTCCCTACGGGCTTTTGCGCGCTTCCGCCGCCGGGGCCTGCGATACCGCTTACTGCAAGAGCGAAGCTTGCCCCGCTGCTTTGTAGCGCGCCCTCCAGCATCTCGCCCACGGTTTGTGCGCTGACCGCGCCGTAGCGCGCGAGCGTATCTTCGCCTACGTTTAGCCAGAGATTTTTTATCTCGTTGGCGTAGCTTACGAGCGAGCCGTCAAAAACGTCGCTCACGCCCGCGACCGCGCCGAATTTTGCGGCGATAAGCCCTGCGGTGCAGCTTTCGGCGAAGGTTATTTTAGCGCCTATCTCGCGCAGTCTATCCACCACAAAGCCCATAAAATCGCCGCCTTCGATGTAGCAGCTCTCATAATACTTGCCGACGCTTTGCAAAAACGCGTCCAGCGCTCCGAATTTCATCGCACTGGCGCGCACGAGTAGCAAAAAGGAGCCGGGTCTGCTGATCGTAAGCGAAATTTTATAGCTAATCGCAAGGCTTTCTAGGCGCTGCTTTACACTTTCGTATTCGCAGTCAAAAAGATAAAAGCTCTCGCCCGCGCTCGGCGCGTCTTGAAGGATCGGCGGCAGGCTCTGCAAGCAAAGAGCCTTGATCACGTTTACCGAGCAGCCTCTGACGTTTAGCAGGAAGCTGTTTTTCGCCACCGTGCGCGCCATCGAGGGCGCTAGGGTTTCTCCATTTTTCAGCTCAAGCGAATCGAAAGAGAGCGTCGATAAAATTTTACCGACGACCGCGTAGGCGGAGTTTGCCGCAAAGATCGTGATAAAATCGTACGAATCGATCATCTTTTCAAGTGCGAAGGGCAAAACCTTATCGTTTTCGCTTAAGAATTTCAAATCGTCGATCCGCCCAAAAACTCGTTCGTAGCTGCGAGATATATAGCTCATCAAAGCCGCGTCGTAGCGGATCTCCTCGCCGATTACAAGGATGATATTTTTCATAAAGACCCTCATTAAATTTTCGCACATTATAGCATAAACGCAGACTGCTCTTTCAGAGCTTTTTAATGGCGTTTTGGATAAACTTCACAAATTTTTTAAGACACGAAAAGGTACAAATATGGACTACAAAGATACTCTCTTTCTTCCTACGACGGACTTTGCGATGCGAGGCGCGCTACCGCAAAACGAACCTGCGCGGTTTAAGGCATGGTATGACGAGCGTAAAATTTACGAAAAGATGAAAGCTAGGCGCAAGGGCGCAAGCGTCAGCTTCAATATCCACGACGGCCCGCCGTATGCCAACGGACACCTCCACATCGGCCACGCGCTGAATAAAATTTTAAAAGACATCATCACCAAAACCCATTATTTTTTCGGCGAGGATATCCGCTACGTGCCGGGCTGGGACTGCCACGGCCTGCCGATCGAGCAGCAAGTAGAGATCAAGCTAGGCGAGCGGAAAAAATCGCTTTCAAAAGTGCAGATCCGCGAGCTTTGCAGACAGCACGCCAAAGAGTTCATCGACGTGCAGCGCAATGAATTTAAAGATATGGGGATTTTGGGCGACTGGGACGATCCGTATCTGACGCTAAAATTTGAGTTTGAGGCTGAAATTTACAAAGCGCTCTGCCAGATCGCGAAAAAAGGAATTTTAATCGAGCGAAGTAAGCCCGTGTTTTGGAGCTGGGCGGCAAAAAGCGCGCTCGCAGAAGCCGAGGTCGAGTACAAAGACAAAGAGGACTACTCGATCTTCGTGGCGTTCGATCTAAGCGATGAAGCGAACGCTAAAATCGGCGCGAAAGGCGCCAAAGCGGTCATCTGGACGACCACGCCTTGGACGCTGCCTGCAAACGGCGCGATATCTTTGAACCCGAATGAAATTTACGCGCTGACGAGCGAAAATTTAATCTTTGCAAAACCTTTGGTCGAAAGCCTCGTAAGACTGGGCATCACGAAGGGCGAGATAGTAAAAGAATTTAAAGCCGCCGAGCTTGAGGGCTTAAACGCGATCAATCCACTAAACGATAGAGCTTCGAAATTTATCCTCGGCGAGCACGTCCTGATGGACGGCGGCACCGGGCTCGTGCATACGGCTCCGGGGCACGGCGAGGACGATTATTTCGTAGGGCTTAAATACGGCATCGAGGTGATTATGCCCGTGGATGAGGGCGGCTGTTTCGACGAGACGCTTAAAACCAAAAAACTCTTCCGCGCAGACGTCGTAGATGAGCTCGTGGGGATGCATATTTTCAAAGCAAACGAGAAAATTTTAGAGCTTCTAGGCCCCGCACTTATCAAATCCGGCAAATTCGTCCACTCCTATCCGCACTGCTGGCGCACGCACAAGCCGGTGATCTACCGCGCGACGAAGCAGTGGTTTATCGCGATGGATGAGCCCAAACTCAGCGGCAAGACGCTGCGCCAAGTAGCACTTGAAGAGATCGAAAAGGTTAAATTTTATCCGCAAAGCGGCATCAACCGCCTAAGCTCAATGATAGAAAACCGCCCCGATTGGTGCATCTCGCGCCAGAGAGATTGGGGCGTGCCGATCGCGTTTTTCCGCGACAAAAGCACCAAAGAGCCGATCTTTGATGAGAAAATTTTAAATAATATCTACGAAATTTTTAAAGCCAAAGGCGCGGATGCTTGGTGGCAGATGGAAATTTCGGAGCTCTTGCCGCAAGATAGCGGCTATAAGCCTGAAAATTTAGAAAAGGTGATGGATATCTTAGACGTTTGGTTCGATAGCGGCTCTACGTGGAAAGCGGTGCTACAAAGCGGCGCCTACGATGCGGGCAAATTCCCTGCGGATATGTATCTTGAGGGCAGCGACCAACACCGCGGCTGGTTTCAAAGCTCTCTGCTTCTAAGCTGCGCAATCAACGAATGCGCGCCGTACAAAAGCATACTCACGCACGGATTTACCGTCGATGAGAAGGGCCAGAAGATGAGCAAGTCCGTCGGAAACGTCGTCTATCCGCAAGAGGTCGCAAAGAGCCACGGCGTGGAAATTTTACGCCTTTGGGTCGCGATGAGCGATTATTCGACCGATCTAAAGATCAGCGACAATATCCTAAAGCAGGTAAGCGAGCAGTACCGCAAGATCCGAAATACTATAAGATTTCTACTCGCAAGCACCAGCGATTTAAATGAGATCGAGACGAGTAATTTTACGCGGCTTGATCGCTGGATCCTAACGCGCGCGGCAAACGCCTTTGCGGGCGCGGAAGCGGCGTTTAGAAACTACGATTTTTCAAAGGGCTTCAACGCCTTACTAAATTTCTTAAGCGCCGATTTGAGCGGCATCTATCTTGATATCTGCAAAGACAGGCTCTACTGCGACGCACCCGACGAGCCGCGCCGCAGAAGCGCGCAAAGTGCGATCGCTCTGATTACGCGAGCGCTGCTACCTCTGATCGCGCCTACGCTAACCTACACGATTGACGAAGTAATGGAATTTGCGCCGCAAATCATTAAAGAGGGCAAGCAGGACGCTTTCGATCTAATCTACAAGCAGGTAGAATTTGACGATTTTCTAGAATTCGACGAAATTTTAATCAAATCGAGGGAGAAATTTTTCGAACTCATTGACGCGCTGAAAAAGGACAAGATTATCAAGTCGACGCTTGAGCTGGTTTTGCAGACGAGCTCGAACGAAATTTTATCAAACGACATCCTAGGCGTGGCGGATTGGTTCATGGTAAGCGACGTGGACACTCTGCAAAGCGAGGAGGCTCTAGCGGAGTTTAAGATAAACGATGAAATTTTCCGCCTCGTAAAATCCTCTAAACACAAATGCCCTAGATGCTGGAAATTTAACGCAAAAGAGCCGTATGAGCTCTGCCCGCGCTGCGCGAAGGTCATGCATGCTCGCTAGCCCCATAAGTCTCAGCTTCGTATTTTTTACGATCGCGCTGATCTGCGTAGCGACGGGCGTGGGGATCTATTTCGTGAATAAATTTAAGGATGGCAGATGATAAGTTTGAAAGAGGCTCTAAAGCTGAGCGCGGATGAAATTTCGGCGCTTAGAGCGGAGCTAAAGGATAAAATTTTAAAAACCAAAGAGCTCGGCGCCTACGTAGAGCAGCTCACGGGCGAGGCTCTAAATATCAGCGGCCAGGGCGTGCCGATCGCGATCAAAGATAATATCCAAGTAAAAGATTGGAGCGTCACCTCGGCGAGTAAAATTTTGCAAGGCTACGTTGCGCCATACGATGCGACGGTGATCAAAAAGCTACGCGAGCGCGGCCTGGCGCCGTTTGGGCGAACGAATATGGATGAGTTTGCGATGGGAAGCACGACCGAGAGCTCATTCTACGGCAAAACTCTCAATCCGACCGATCACTCGCGTGTACCCGGCGGCAGTAGCGGCGGAAGCGCGGCTGCCGTAGCGGCAAATATCGCCGTAGCCGCACTCGGAAGCGATACGGGCGGCTCGATCCGCCAGCCGGCGGCATTTTGCGGCTGCGTAGGCTTTAAGCCGAGCTACGGCAGGGTAAGCCGCTACGGGCTTGCGGCGTATTCTAGCAGCCTCGATCAGATAGGACCGATTACGCGCAGCGTCGAGGACGCGGCGATCTTATACGACATCATCGCAGGGCGCGACGAGATGGATAGCACGAGCTACGCGGGCGCCTACGAAAGCACCGCGGATAAGCTAAACGCGGATCGCAAGCTTAAGATCGCCGTTATAAAAAACTACGTGGACGAGGCCTCGCAGCAGGTCAAAGAGGCTCTAAATTCGGCTATAGAAAAGCTAAAATCATTCGGGCATGAGATCGTTTACCGCGATCTTTGCAGCTCCAAATACGACATCGCGACCTACTACATCATCGCAACCGCCGAGGCTAGCGCAAATTTAAGCCGCTACGACGGCGTGCGCTACGGAAACCGCGCAAAGGCTCTAAATTTAAAAGAGCTCTACGCCAACACCCGCGGCGAGGGCTTCGGCGACGAGGTCAAGCGCCGTATGCTTCTAGGCACCTTCGTGCTAAGCAGCGGCTATTACGACGCGTATTACATCAAAGCACAGAAAGCAAGGGCTTTCATCAAAAGCGAATATGAGGAAATTTTAAAAGACGCCGATTTGATCTTTATGCCGATCGCGCCGGGCGTGGCGTATAAATTCGGCGAGCTTAGCGATCCGCTGCGTGCGTATCTTAGCGACATCTACACGATCGGCGTAAATTTAGCGGGGCTTCCCGCAATCTCCGTGCCGGTAGCGAAAAACAAAGAGGCTCTTAATATCAGCGCGCAGCTCATCGGGCGCGCCTACGACGAACAAACGGTGCTGGACGGCGGCTTGAGTTTAGAAAAAATCGTGAAAGGATAAGTATGAAGATCGTCAAAAAGGCTCTGACCTTCGAGGATGTTTTGTTGGTACCGCAATACTCTGAAATTTTACCCAAAGAGGTCGATATCAGCACGAGTTTTACGAAAAATATCACGCTAAATACCCCTCTTGTGAGTGCTGCGATGGATACGGTCACCGAGTACCGCACCGCGATAATGATGGCGCGCCTCGGCGGCATCGGCGTGATCCATAAAAATATGGACGAGGACTCCCAAGCCAAGATGGTTCGCCGCGTAAAAAAGAGCGAAAGCGGCGTCATCATCGATCCTATCTCGATCAAGGCGGACGCCACGATCAAAGACGCTCTCGATCTTATGAGCGAGTACCATATCAGCGGCATTCCCGTTATCGACGATAACGGCGTGCTGATTGGAATTTTGACCAATCGCGACTTGCGCTTTGAAACCGACACCGCCGCGCTTGTAGGCGAGAAGATGACCAAAGCTCCGCTAATTACCGCTCCAAAGGGCTGCACGCTTGATGATGCGGAGAAAATTTTTAGAAACAATAAGGTAGAAAAGCTTCCGATAATCGACGCAAACGGCCACTTAGAGGGGCTTATTACGATTAAAGACCTTAAAAAGCGTATTGAATATCCAAGCGCCAATAAAGACAAATTTGGCCGCCTTCGCGTCGCCGCAGCGATCAGCGTAGGCCATCTGCAAAGAGCCGAAGCTCTCGTCAAAGCGGGCGTAGATGCACTTGTGATGGACTCCGCGCACGGACACTCCAAAGGTATTATCGACACGCTTAAGGAGCTGAAGCGAAATTTTGACGTGGACGTAGTAGTCGGAAACGTCGCAAACCCCGCCAGCATAAAAGATATCGCAAACGCGGGAGCCGACGCGATTAAAGTAGGTATCGGACCGGGCTCGATCTGCACTACCCGCATCGTAGCTGGCGTGGGCGTGCCGCAATTCACCGCGATCAACGATTGCGCGATCGAGGCGGCTAAATTTGGAATTCCGATCATCGCAGACGGCGGTATCAAATACTCGGGCGACATCGCCAAAGCTCTAGCCGCGGGCGCAAGCTCGGTGATGATGGGAAGCCTGCTTGCAGGCTGCTACGAGACCCCGGGCGAGCTCATTACGTTTCAGGGCCGCCAGTACAAAACCTACCGCGGCATGGGCTCTTTGGCAGCGATGCAAAAGGGAAGCTCGGATCGCTACTTTCAAGACGGCACCGCAAAAGAAAAGCTCGTGCCCGAGGGCGTCGAGGGGCGCGTACCTTACGCGGGCATGCTAAAAGACGTGATCTTTCAGCTGCTAGGCGGCTTGCGAAGCTCGATGGGATACTGCGGCAGCAAGGATATCGCGACCTTTCAGCAAAAGGCGGAATTCGTCGAGATCACGAGCGCAGGTCTTAAAGAAAGCCACGTCCACGACGTCATCATCACGCAGGAAGCGCCGAATTACCGAGTAAATCAGTGATCCTTCAAAGCAAAATTCAAAATTTCGACGAGCCGCTCTATCTGGAGAGCGGCCGCGTCTTTTCCAACTTCAAGCTCGCCTATGAAACCTACGGCGAGCTAAATTCCGATAAATCAAACGTCATCGTCATCTGCCACGCCTTAACGGGCTCCGCGCACGCCGCGGGACTTTACGAGGGCGACGTTAAGCCCGGCTGGTGGGACGGGCTCATCGGCGATCATAAAGCGGTCGATACGACGAAATTTTTCGTCATCTGCATAAACATTTTAGCTTCGCCGTTCGGCTCGACATGCCCGCTTGATGTCGATGAAAGCAGCGGCCGCGAGTACCGCTTGCGCTTTCCGGTAGTGGTCGTCTCGGACGTCGTGCGCGCGCAGATGATGCTTTTAAAGCGCCTAGGTATTTCGCGCGCCCGCGCCGTTATCGGCGGCAGTCTGGGCGGCATGCAGGCGCTGTGCTACGCGATCGAATATCCGGAATTTGCGGATGAAATTTTCGTGCTCGCAAGCACATACGCTACGCAGCCTTGGGCGATCGCGTTTAATAAGATCGCGACCGAGGCCATCTTGCGCGATCCAAATTTCAAAGGCGGCAACTACGATAAAAATCTGATCGCCGAGCACGGACTTGACGGCATGGCGGTGGGGCGCATGGCGGGGCATATAAGTTTTTTGAGCCCAAGCTCGATGCAGGATAAATTCGGGCGCAACTACGTCGAAACCGACGGTCTTTACGAGATCAACGGGCGCTTTCAGGTGGATCGCTACCTTGAATACAACGGCGAAAATTTCGCGCGCAGGTTCGATCCTCTGTGCTATCTTTACATCGCCAAGATGATGAATATATTTGATTGCACGCGCCACTACGGCAATCTCAAAAACGCCTGCGCGCAGATCAGATCACGCCTGCACCTCATCTCTTTCAAAGGCGACGTGCTCTTTCCGCCGGAGCTAATGAAAGAAATTTACGACACGATGAGCGATCTAGGGAAAAAGGATCGCGCGAGCTACGCGCAGATCGACAGCGACTACGGACACGACGCGTTTTTGGTCGAGATAGAAAAATTTGATTACATCATAAAAAGGATTTTGGATGAGTTTTGAAGAAAAAATGGAGAAGATTAACGCGCTTTTAAAGAGCCTAAACGACAAGGATCTGAGCCTAGAGGAGAGCGTGAAGCTGTATAAGCAGGGCGTCGCGCTGCTAAAGGAGGCGAAGGAAATTTTAGAAAACGCCAAGCTCGAGGTTGCCGAAATAAACGCACCCGAGCAGGCTTAGGAGGCGACGATGATAAACGTATGCGTTTTGCAACTACCGACGCTTTCGATGAGCGAAAATCGGATCGATTACTATATGAAGGTCGCCAAAGACAACGGCGCGCGGATCGTGCTGCTGGGCGAATATGAGCTAAATTCCTTCTTTAGCGAGCTTAAAAAGATGCCCCGCTCCATCGCGTGCGAACAGAGCGAGCACAAGCAGGAGCTGATGGCGCGGCTGGCTGCCAAATACGACCTGCATATCGTAGCGCCGATAATCAGAGCCGCTAGCGGCGCGATTTTGAGGCAGGCGGGCATTTTCGGCGGCGCGGCTCAAAAAAGCGCGCGCTGCGGCGGCGAAAATTCTTTAAGCCTTAAAGGCGAGCCTGGTTCCAAGGGCGAGCTAAATTCCAAGAGCGATTTAAATTCCAACGATGGTTCAAATTCTAAAGGCGCTTTAAATTCCGCAAGCAAGCAGAATTGCAAAGGCGGCTTAAATTCCTGCGGCGCGCACGCTTTAAATTTCAAAGCCGCAAATTCCGCAGACGGTTTAAATTTAAGCGCTTCGATCCCAAGTAACTCGAACGCTTCAAATTTAAAAGCCGAAAGCCAAAAAGATGCGAGCGAAGAGGAGATCTTTTGCGCGAGCGAAAACGAGCCTATCTGGGTGAAATCCTGCGCGAAATTTTCGCCCTCGGAGGTGAAATTTTACGATCAAAATATCCTGATGGACTATCCGCACTGGAACGAGGAGGGCTTTTTCGCCAACCGCAAAAGCCGCAAAATCGGTAAAATTTCGCCGATGATCTTTAGCGAGGGCGGCGTGAAATTCGGCGTGTGTTTCGGCTACGAGGCGCATTTTGACGTATTTTGGCGCTATTTTATGCAGAAAAACGTCGGCTGCGTGCTCGTGCCGTGCGCTTCGACCTTCGAAAGCGGCGGGCGCTGGCGCGAGCTTTTGAAGATACGCGCGTTTACGAACTCGCTCTACGTCATCCGCGCCAACCGCATCGGCGAGGCGAAATTCGGCGAGAGCGAGTTTAAATTTTACGGCGAGAGCTTCGTCGTAACCCCCGGCGGCGAGATCGCAAACGAGCTGAAAAACGAAGAGGGCGTGCTGATGTGCGAAGTGGACGCGGACGAGATCGCTGCGGCGCGCGGGCTGTGGAAATTCCGCAAAAATCTAGTCAGCAGGGGGCTTTTATGAACTACTTTCACAGACAGATCCAGCTTTGGGGCGAGCAGACGCAGCGCGCGCTTGCGGATAAGCGCATCCTGATCATCGGCGCGGGCGGGCTTGGAAGCAGCCTTTCTTACGCGCTCGGCGCAAGCGGTATCGGGCGAATCAGCGTCGTGGATTTCGACACGGTGGCGCTTCACAACATCCACAGGCAAATTTTATTCACGCTCGCAGACGAGGGTAAATTTAAAGCGGACGTTTTTAAAAGCCGCACGGAAAGCCGCTACGACGGCGTGAGCGTGGAAGTACACAAGAGCCGCGCGGAGGAATTTTTCGCTAGCGCGATAGGCTCGGGCGAGAAATTTGATCTGATTTTAGATGCGACCGATAATCTCGCCACGCGCGCGCAGATCGATGCGTTTGCTAAGCAAATAGGCGTGCCGTGGGTGTTTGCGTCGGTGGACAGCTGGCAGTGCCAAGTCTGCTTCGTGCAGAATGCGGATTTTAAATTTTTCCCGAGCCTAAACGCGACGCCTGCGGGCATAACGGCTGCGATCGTGATGTTTGCGGCAAGCTTTGAGGCAAACCTCGCTCTGCGTTATCTGGCGGGGCTTGAGGTCGAAAAAGACCTGCTTTACTATGCGAACTTTTTTGGCGGCGAGCTGGAAGTTAAGAAGATAAAATTGTAGCCTGGGCTCGGGCTAGTTTAAATTTAAGCCCGAGCTTGTGGGTTGACTTTATATCAAAAAGCTAACTTTGAGTATGTTGATTTAACTCTTCTTCTGTCATTTCATTCTCCTTAATATCTAGTTTTCATAAGATTCTTTTATTGCATTTTTTATCTCATCGGATGAGATCTCATCTATATATTTATCTAGCTTTTTTAAATTATCTTTATACGGCCGATCAAGCTTACGACCGTCTTTATCTCTGGTATACATATGGATGGATACCGCTTCCATTTCATTTAACTCGCTTGCAAATTTCGTATATTCATAAACATCTTTAAATGTAGAATTTCTATCTTTGCAATATTTGCGATATACCGTCGTTATAAGCGAAATTTCACTTTTAGGTATATAATAAGTTGCATCGTAGTTTATTTTATAATAACTATCCAAACTATATATATAGTTTCTATGACAATCATCATATTTTCGTTTTAGAAATTCCGGACTCGGTTGTCCACCTACGTTATACTGCATAAGCAGCTTTAAAATCGGTTCGTAATTTGGAGTGCCCGGAAATGTATCATACAATGAAAAATCATATTCGGTAATATCAAATCCGTCCGTCGGTTCCGCTTTATCATTTAATATTCCTTCAGGCACGACCTTCTTGATATCGTTTCCGTACCTTAGACCTACCGCAGAGTTTTGAAATTTCCAAATATATGGCTTGTAGCCGCTTTCTAATGCCATCTTCGCTATCTCATACATATTCGTATTCGTAAGATATGAAAAGAAATAATTCGGCTCTCCTATACTAATCATAGGGTAGTTGGTATCATAAATCAACGTAAAATTTCCATCGTCACTTATTTGCAAAGATTTTATATGGTTATAATTCGGCGGAAGCAGCCTATTTCTAACGACCTCCGCCTCTTCAAATTTAACGCCGTTGTCTAAAAGCAGTCTTACCGATTTAGTAGCATTATTTTCTATCGCATAAGCCATAGCGGATAGCTTGTATTCGTCTTTTTTATGTATATCCGCACCTAACTTTATAAGCTCCTGGGCAGTATTTGTATCGTCCCAAAAGCTAGAATACATCACGGGTGTTACCCCTCCGTGCATAGTATGATCGACGGATAGATTGTTATCTTTCATAAATTTTAAAATTTTATCCGTTTGCTTGCTTTTTAAAAGCCTTTTTAGCTCTACGTCTATGGCGGGTTCTTTAAATACGTTTTTCGGGTTTGAATTGTAATCTATATCCCAATAGCGAAACGCAAAGCTATCGACCTCTTCTTGGGTTACGTATTTGCTAAGACCCGGCACTTTTGAGACATTTGTATCGGCAGTGACGGTGAAATGGGTTTGTTTGCGCTCCATAAGACCCGATCTTTCGGCTAGCAGATACAGCGCGCATACGACCACCACGCAGATGGCATAAATAAACCGAAGTTTGAAGCTTTTCAAAATTTCCCCTTAAAATTTTGCTCGCGACTATATCCAATCAGTACTTAATAAAATATAAATACTATATAGGCGAAATAGGCAAAGCTAGCTGAAAAATGCGGTTAAGCCGGGTTTGAATGATGAAATCTTTCGAGTAAATTTGGCGAACGAATGTCGTCATAGACCATATTTGCGTAATCGTATCCCTATTTGCACGCTACGCTAGGCCCTATATACGAAGCTCGTTCGCCGTAAATTTACCGCAACGTCTTTGCGTAGGCTTTTCTTAAAAGCACAGGTCACCAAAAATTATCGTAGTGCTAATAAGCGGCGAGCCGCTGCCGTATCACAAAGAGTCGCTATTTTGCGGATCTGTTCGCAAGCTGCTCGCGCGGTCATAAAGCGCGCTTCGCGCCTATTTGCCGATAAAATTTTTCTGCAACCACTCCATCGCTTTTTCTTCGCTTTCAAATCTGCCGCTTTTGGCGACTTGAAACTGCCCCTCGTAGAAGCGAATTCTGATACCGTCTTGGACGCTATCTACCTTGATGCGCGTGATCCTGTCTTTGTTTAGATAGGTTCGTTCGTTTAGCTTTACAAACATCGTTTTCTCCTTTAAATTTAATGGTTTTTATCTGCGGCTTTACTTGCGTCTTTTTCGCCCTCTTTTTTCAAAAAAAGCTCCTTAAAGCGCTCGTTTGCGTAGTTTTCTATATCGCTTTGCAGCTGCTTATACGCGGCGATCAGCTCATAGGCACGTGCATTTAGCGTCGTGCCTGCGGCATTGCCGCCGCCTTGCTTAGTGCTAAAGAGCTCCTCTTGCAGATTTTTTTGTAAAATTTGCAGATGGCTCCAGCACTTTTTATAGTTCATCCCCAAAACCTCGGCGGCTTTAGAGATAGAGCCCGTCTGAGCGATCACATCTAGCACTTCGGTTTTGCCCTTGCCGAAAATGAGCTCGCCCTGCGCATTTTCGATCCAAGTTTTTGTTTTTACCCTCATTCTTTTGCCTTTCTTCTCCTTAAAGCAGCCCAGCTGACAATATTTCACGTCTATGGCGTGCTCCTTAAGCGTAGAGCGCACTGTATCGAACCCAACTCCGCCGCTAGCTACGGCGCGGGCGTCGCGGCAAAAAATCCGCCTTTTGTCATCCAAAAACGGATTTAGCTTTTTCAGCGCCTTTATGCTGCCTCCGCTACATTGCAGCTTGCCGAACTGTCCGAGTTCACAGCGATCTATCCGTATCCCTTCGCGTGCCGCAAGATCTCCTACTACGCCCGCGTCCACGCCTAATTTAGCGGCGATCTTAAACGCCGCGCCGCAATCAAGCTTGCCGCTTGGATTTAGTAAATTTAAAATCAGCCTTTTGATCTCGCTTGCTTTTTTATCGTCTATCTTGATATCTATCTCCATGCCGCCCTCTTAACTCAAAATTCTCTCTTCGCCGCTATAGACGTTTAAATTTTCGCCGCGCGCGAAGCCGCAAAGGGTAAGATCAAATTTACGCGCGATCACGACGCCGAGGCTCGTAGGAGCCGTGCGCGAAACAAGCGCGCTAATGCCGCTCATCACGGCTTTGGCGACCATTTCGGAGCTTAGCCTGCCGCTTACCAAAAGAAGCGAGCCCTGCGTATCGCACCCCGCCAAAACCGCCTTGCCGACCGATTTATCGATGGTATTGTGCTGGGCGATATCCTCGCCGATAAAATACTCGCCGCCCGCGGTAAAGAGCTTTGCGGTGTGCACACAGCCCGTCATCTCGTAAAGCTCGCACTGCGTGTAAAACTCGCTCATCAAATTTAAAATTTCACTCTTATGAAATTTAGCGTCTGAGCGGACTTTGCGCGCCGCCATCGCTGCAGGATCGATATTTGCGGTGGAGCTGCGCCCGCAGCCGCTGATGATGACCTTTTCGGCATCGAAGCTATTTAGCCGCTTTTCGTTTATCTCGCCGCAAACATTCACGCTAAGCCCGTCCGGCGCGAGCTCTATGCTTTTTATACGGCTTGGATCCGAGATCAAATTTTCGCTCAGCAAATATCCTACCGCGAGCGCCTTTAAATCGCTCGGAGTCGCCATCAGCGCGCCGAAACGCTTGCCGTTTAGTAAAATTTCAAGCTTGATCTCTCGCACCAATGTATCGCTTACGATCCTTCTTTCATCGCCTTTAAATTTAACTATCTCCGCCCTATAAATCGGCTCCATAGACCTTCCTTATTTTAATTTCGCCCGTATCGTAGTGAAATTTTGCTTAAATAGCCTTAATTCGCCGAAGTAAAGCCGTAGTACTGAAGCAGCGTGCGCAAATTTAAATTGCTCGCATTTTTGAATTTAAAAAATCGCGTGGAAAATTCCACGAGCCGCTCGCACCATGCGCGCAAGCGGCCATGAAGCGCCCGCAGAGATAAAATTTCATCAAATTTTGCCGCTACGTGCAGCCGCGATGAAATTTCATCTATGTAAAGCGGGCGGAGCTTGCCGCCCAAACTACCTATGCACCGGCGATAGATAAGGTTTCTCGGAGTGCATCGACATCTCGTTTTGTCTTCTGAACTCGATAAACTCGCTCTCGCTAAGCTTTCTGATATTTGCGATCGTCATCTTTAGCGGCGGGATGCCCGATAGCGGATCCAGATCGCCCGCATGCACGAGCTCGTTGCCGTCGGCCTCGCTGTAATGGAAGGTCGTAAAGATCGTGCCCTCTTTCAGATCAGGATTTATACGAAGCTTCGCAGCGATCTGACCGCGCTTATTTTTAACGAGCGCGTAGCAGCCTTCGGTAAGCTCGCGTTCGCGTGCGATGTCAGGGCTTACCTCGATGAGCGCGCCTTCTGCACCCGCACCGTACTCTAGCGCGCGACACTCCCTAGTCATTGTACCGGTGTGGTAGTGATAAACCTTGCGCCCAGTCGTAAATAAGCACGGATAAATTTCATCCGGAATCTCGCTAAGCGCGCCGCTTCCCACCGGATAATCATCCGGGATTTTCATCTTGGCTCTAAAATCCGCCTCCGCTTTAGCGCGCTCCTCTTTATCATCCACGTAAAGCACCGGCACCATTCTAAATTTACCATCAGGCAGCATCGATTTATGATCTGCGTAAAGAACCGGTGTGCCCGGATGATCTTCATCAGGACATGGCCAGCTTATGCCGCCTAGCTTATCTAGCCTATAGTAGCTAATACCGCCGAAAAATTTAGGCATTAATGCACGCACTTCGTTCCAAATTTCTTCCGCGCTTAAAAAATCAAACCCTTCAAGTCCCATTCTTTGCGCGATATTGCAAACTACCTTCCAATCAGGCTCTACGCCAGGGGCCGGCTCGCTTGCCTTGCGCGTGCGCTGGACACGACGGGAAGTGTTTAAAAAGGTGCCATCCTTCTCGCCCCAGCCGGCAGCAGGTAGTACGACGTCGGCCTTCTGTGCGCTCTCGGTAAAGAAAAGATCCTGCACGATAAAGCAATCCAAATGGTGCGTTGCATGCACGAAGTGCTCCGTCCAAGGATCGCTCATTACAGGGTTTTCGCCGTAAACGTAGAGCAGCTTCAGCTCGCCGCTATCCATCTTATCGGGAGCAATCGTAAGCTTAAAGCCTGGAGTCGGATTTAGCTCGAAGTGCCATACTCTGCGCGCCTGCTCCTGAGCGTAAGCGGAATTTACCGCGCCTGCCGGGATGACGTTAGGTAGCGCGCCCATATCGCATGCGCCCTGGACGTTGTTTTGACCGCGCAAAGGATTTACGCCTGCGCCTCGTTTGCCTAAATTCCCCGTCAAAATAGCTAAATTTGAAAGCGAAAAGACGTTTGAGGTGCCGTCGCTAAACTGTGTGATACCCATCGTGTAGCAGATCGCCGCTGCGCCTGCTTTAGCATACATTCTAGCAGCTTCGATTACGAGCTCTTTTTTCACGCCCGTCTCGCGCTCAAATCGCTCAGGCGTAAAGTCCTTAACCGCTTCTTTTAGATACTCGTAGCCGTGAGCGTAGTTTTTGATAAACTCGTCATCTTGTAGATTTTCAGCAATGATAACATTCATAATGGTATTTAGCGTCTTAATGTTCGCGCCCACCGGAATTTGCAAATAGATATCGGCTTTTTTCGCCATATCTGTGCGCTTCGGATCTACGACGATCATCTTGGCGCCGCGCTGCAATCCTCGCTGCATCTGCATAGCGATGATCGGGTGACACTCGCTCGTGTTGGTGCCGATGAGTAAAAATACGTCCGTATCGGTAGCGAATTCTACCAAATCGTTCGTCATCGTTCCGTTTCCTAGCGTGTTGGCAAGACCTGCCACTGTAGGAGCGTGTCAAAGACGGGCGCAGTGATCGACGTTATTGCTGCCCTGAGCTCGGAAAAATTTCTGAAAAACGTAGTTGTCTTCGTTATTTGAGCGCGCCGAGCTAAAGCCCATTATTGAGCTTGGGCCATATTTAGCGACGGTCTCTTTAAATTTAGACGCTACAAAATCATAAGCCTCTTCAAAGCTTACCTCCTCAAGCTTACCGCTTCTATCAAATACTCCGTTTTTTTTACGGATCATAGGTTTGGCAAGGCGTTTTGGGGAGTTTACAAACTCCCAGCCGAACATCCCTTTTAAGCATAGCTCGCCGTCATTTACATGGTGAGCCTGCGTAGGGCGCGCGTTTACGATCCTGCCGTCTTTTACGATAAGATCGATACCACAGCCGGTGCCGCAGTAAGGACAAGTCGTTTTGACAATCTTTTCTCTGGACTGCATAATATTCCTTTCAAGAATTTTGGTTTGCACGGCTATTATACTTTCTAGATTATAAAAGAATTTTTAAATTAGTGAATTTTTTTAAGCAAAATTTAAGCAATATGCAAATATCGCATATTAAATTGAATAGTTAAATTTTACGCTTTTACCTCGATAATGGCGGCGTTTTAGCGTAAAATTTATCGCTTATCGCAAAAGACGCTTTTTAAGCTAACTTTTATAATTTTAATAGAATTTTGAAATTCTATTACGCTCCGTTTTATTTCAAAGCACGATTAAATTTTTATGAAATTTTAATGCTAATTTATCGGTATAATATATTAATTTAATTAAATGAAAATCTATATTAAAATTTATCAAAAACTCGCTGTCCTGATAAAATTTAAGCCACTAAATTTAAAATTTATAAAATTATTATCTTATATCTGAAATCTATGTAGAAAAAACCTTGATTTTAATCTAGACTAAGCCGTTTTTTTATGCTATTATCCAAAACATTAATAGAAATTTACATTCTAAACGAAAGGTTAATCTCATGGATAGACGAGACTTTATAAAAAGCTCTGCAGCAGCGGCTGCCTGTAGCGTTGCGGGCATCAGCTTGCCTAGCAGTCTTAGTGCTGCGGACGAAGCCGAAAAAGGCTGGCGCTGGGACAAGGCGGCCTGTCGCTTCTGCGGCACCGGCTGCGGCATTATGGTAGCCACCAAAGACGGCAAGATCGTAGCGGTCAAAGGCGATCCGTTAGCGCCCGTAAATCGCGGTCTAAACTGCATCAAAGGCTATTTCAACGCCAAGATCATGTACGGCGCCGATCGCATTACCAAGCCTCTTTTGCGCGTAAATTCCAAGGGCGAATTCGATAAAAAGGGAAAATTTATCGAGATCAGCTGGCAACGAGCGTTCGACGAAATGGAGAAGCATTTTAGGCGAGCCTATAACGAAGGCGGTCCCGAGGGCTTTGCCGTACTTGGTAGCGGTCAATACACGATCCCGGAAGGTTACGCCGCAGCAAAGCTAGTAAAGGCGGGCTTTCGCTCCAATAATCTCGATCCTAATGCTCGCCAGTGCATGGCCAGCGCCGTCGTAGGTTTTATGCAAACTTTCGGTATCGACGAGCCTGCGGGTGTTTTCGACGATATCGAGCTAACCGATACCATCATCGCTTGGGGCGCGAATATGGCTGAGATGCACCCTATCCTTTGGTCTCGCGTCTCCGACCACAAGCTTCGCAACCCGGACCGCGTAAAAGTTATAAATCTCTCGACATACTCTAGCCGCACTTCAAACATCGCCGATATTGAAATTATATTCCGTCCAAATACCGATCTTGCGATATGGAACTACATAGCAAGGGAGATCGTCTACAACCACCCAGATATGATAGATGAGAAATTTATTAAAGAGCACTGTGTGTTCGCTACAGGCCCTGTGGATATCGGCTACGGCTTGCGAGAAGATATAAATCATAAAAAATACCGCAAAACCGAGCTTGACACCGCGGCCAAGCAAAAATCTAAAATTCTAAGCAAATCCGAGGGCGTTACCTTAGCATATCTGGGTATGAAAGAGGGCGACGTACTCGAAAACAAACACTCTGACAAATCAGATGCTCACTGGCTCATAAGCTTCGAAGAATTTAAAAAAGCGCTAGAACCTTACACGTTAGAATTTGTAGCGCCTTTGGCCAAGGGTGACGAAAGTGAGGATTTAGAGGCGTTTAAGACCAAGCTAAAGCAGCTGGCAGATTATTACATCGAAAAGGACCGCAAAGTAGTAAGCTTTTGGACGATGGGCTTTAATCAGCACTCAAGAGGAACTTGGGTCAATGAGCAAAGTTACATGGTACATTTCCTTCTTGGCAAGCAAGCTAAGCCCGGCTGTGGAGCGTTTTCGCTTACCGGTCAGCCTAGCGCTTGCGGCACGGCTAGAGAGGTGGGCACGTTTTCTCACCGCCTACCTGCCGATATGGTCGTGGCAAATCCGGCACACAGAAAGGTTTCCGAAAAAATTTGGAAGCTTCCCGAGGGTACGATAAATCCAAAACCGGGTGCGCACTACGTGCAGGCTCTGCGCAATCTCGAAGACGGCAAGATAAAATGGATATGGGTGCAGGTCAATAATCCGTGGCAGCAGATCGCCAACGCAAACCACTGGATCGCCGCGGCGCGCGAGATGGACAACTTCATCGTAGTAAGCGAGCCATATCCGGGACTAAGCGCAAAGGTAGCTGATCTAATCCTACCAACCGCGATGATCTACGAAAAATGGGGCGCTTACGGCAATGCCGAGCGCAGAACTCAGTGGTGGAGGCAGCAGGTCCTTCCTGTGGGTGATGCGATGAGCGATACGTGGCAGATGCTAGAGTTTTCCAAGCGCTTCAAGCTCAAGGATTTCTGGGGCGAGGTTAAAGTAAATGATAAGCTTACGCTTCCAAACGTATTAGATAAAATTTCAGAATTCGGCTATACGCCAGAGACTACACTATTTGAAGTGCTCTTTGCAAACAAAGACGCTCAGGCTTTCGCTGCAAAAGATCCAATTATGGCAAGCTTCGATAACTCCGAAGTAAACGGCGACTCTCGTAGCGTAATCGGCAGCGACGGCAAAGAATTTAAAGGATATGGTTCTTTCATCCAAAAATATCTCTGGGAAGAATACCGAAAATTCGGCACCGGTCACGGACACGACCTAGCCGATTTCGATACATATCACCGAGTGCGCGGTCTTAGATGGCCGGTCGTAGACGGCAAAGAAACACTTTGGCGCTTTAACGCCCAATACGATCCTTATGCCAAAAAAGCGGCTCCGGATAGCGACTTTGCCTTCTACGGTAATGCAAAGGCAGCGCTTCCTAGCGGCGATCTGAAATCCGCTACTTCTGGCGAAGAGAAAACAAGCCTTGCAAATAAAGCTAAAATTTTCTTCCGTCCATACATGGATCCTGTGGAAGTGCCAAGCGAGGAGTATCCTTTCTGGTTATGTACGGGTCGCGTACTGGAGCACTGGCATACGGGCACTATGACTATGCGTGTGCCGGAGCTTTATCGCGCGGTGCCTGAGGCAAGATGCTATATGAACGAAGCCGACGGCGCCAAAATCGGCGTACAACAAAACGAAATCGTCTGGATCGAGTCACGCCGCGGCAAAGTCAAAGCTCGCGTGGATTTTCACGGACGTAACATTCCGCCGAAAGGGCTTATTTTCGTGCCGTTTTTTGACGAGAAGGTTTATATCAACCGCGTCACGCTCGATCATACCTGCCCGCTTTCAAAAGAGACCGACTACAAAAAATGCGCGGTTAAAATTTACAAGGCGTAAATTATGGATAGGCGTGAGGTCTTAGGTATTCTTTCTTTAGCTGCTGGCGTAGGCGTTCTGGGGCTCGGAGTCGCAAACTCCGGCGAGCACGCCAGACTCCGCCCGCCCGGAGCTATAAGCGAGAAAGAATTTCTTAGCAAATGCCTAAGGTGCGGACTTTGTGTCGAGGCGTGCCCATTTGATACACTTAAGCTTGCGAGCTTTTGCGATCACGCTATTGCAAACGGCACGCCGTTTTTTATCCCGCGCGAAATTCCGTGCTATATGTGCGACGACATACCTTGCGTCGCAGCCTGTCCTAGCGACGCACTAGATAAAAGCCTGGTAAGTGAAGACTCCAAGCTTAACGTGCGTCTATCGAAAATGGGCGTTGCGGTCATAGATACCGAGCATTGCATCGCTTATGCCGGTATCCAATGTGACGCGTGCGTGCGAAGCTGCCCCGTGATGGATAAGGCACTCAGGATCGATTACCGCCACAACAACCGCACCGAAAAGCACGCCCTGCTCGTGCCCGTCGTAGATAGCGACTACTGCACGGGTTGCGGCAAATGCGAGCATGCCTGCGTCACGAAAAAGGCGGCTATCAGCGTCGTGGAGCGCGAGCGCGTCATAGGAATTTCCAGCGATAACTATGTCAAAGGCTGGATCAAGGGCGACGACGCGAAGCTAAAGGACGCAGACACCAAAATCAAGCTCGATCCGCAAAAAAGCAGGGACTACTTAAATGAGGACGATCTAATGGAGGGGGCTAGACAATGAAATACACTATTTTAAGGCGTTTGAGCCAAATCTCTATTCTAGTCCTTTTTATTTTAGGAAATAATTTCGCCTTCAAGGCCGCGAGCGAAAACGGAATTTTATCAGGAATTCTAAAGGGCAATCTAAGCTCGTCGAAACTTTTCGGCACGATTAATCTAAGCGATCCGTTTGCGACGGCGCAGATGCTTCTAGCTAGCTTTTCTTTGGGCGCTACGGCGGTTATCGGAGCGCTTATCGTAGGAGCATTTTATGCGCTTATAGCGCCGCGATTATATTGCTCGTGGGTCTGCCCGATAAATTTACTGACCGATCTTGCCGCATGGCTTCGTAAAAAATTTGGCGTGCACACCAAAATTTTAAACGTAAATCGCAAAGCTCGCTACGTCCTAGCGGTGCTAGCGCTTGTTTGCAGCGGAGCTTTCGGCTTTGCGGCGTTTGAGAGCGTAAGCTTTATCTCGCTTTTCGCGCGCGCCGTCATATCGCTGAGTGCTAGTGCGTTTGCAATCGCACTACTGATCGTGGTTTTTGAAATTTTTGCAGGCGATCGTACTATCTGCTCGCGGTTATGCCCGCTCGGCGGATTTTGGGCTGTGCTTAGCTATTTTAGCGTCATTCGCATTCGCCACGAGGTTGATAAATGCACGATGTGCGGCAAATGCAAAATGGTCTGCCCCGAAGTGCAGGTACTTAAGATGGTCGGGCGCGAAAACGGGCGCGTTAGCAGCGAGTGTATCAGCTGCGGACGCTGCATCGACGTATGCGACGACGATGCATTAAATTTTAGTATATTAGGAGTGAAAAAATGAAAAAAATGGTTTTAGGCTTGGCTCTTGCGTGCTGTGCGGCGCTGTTTGCCGCGGACAAGACAGCTTCTATAGATGCCGACAGCTTGGGCTTTATAAAAAGCGTGGACGAATCGGCGCAAAATAAAAATTCCCTGCCCGATTTCAAATATAGCGAGGATGCTCCGGGCGCCGCTTCGAAAATCGAGCGCAGCTTCGAAAACGCTCCACCTCTTATACCGCACAGCTTAGAAGGGCTTGTACCGATCACAAAGGATAACAATATGTGCGTAACCTGCCATATGCCCGATGTCGCTAAGGATGTAGGCTCTACGCCGATTCCAAAAAGCCACTTGGTGGACTTTCGCACAGGCGCGGATCTAAATGGCACGCTAGCCGAGCAGCGCTTCAACTGCACGCAATGCCACGTACCGCAAGCCCAAACCAATCCGCTAGTTAAAAATAATTTCAAAGCCGATTTTAGTAGGTTTAACGACGCAAATTCCACTTCTAATCTCATAGATACGCTAAATCAAGGTGCCGAGGTTGAGTAGGAGCGCGCGATGAAATTTTTACCACCGCTGCTACTTTGCGCCTGCTTCATCTATGCCGGTAGCGGCGTCGCGGCACCTAGTGGCGCTGTGGGCATAGATGCGCCTGCAAAGATCAAACACGCTAGCTTCATACTAGAGCTTGACGCAAATGTCGCGGTGCTAAAAAATCTAGACGGCGAAATTTACGCAGGGCTTGACAACGGCAAGCTTTATAAAATTACCATTAGCTCTGCGGAGAATTCCGCGCAAAATTCTGCAACCGGTCAAAATTTTGCAGATCAAAATTCCGTCGCAAGCACAAATTCCGATGCGGCGCAGAATTTCAATGCAAAAGCGAGCGTAAATTCCGCAGCGGCAAATTCCATAAAGCAAAATTCTGCCGAAAATTCTACGGCATTAAATTCCGCTCAAAATTCCATCTCAAATTCCGTGGCGGACGCAATCTCCAAGACGCTAATTTTCGCCCTGCCCTCGTCCAAAAATTACCTAGACGAGCCGATGGGCGCTACCATATTCGACGTCGATAAACTAGGCGAGAAGTACGCATTTTTGTATAACGGCGACGCGTTTGAAAAGATGCTGGGCGTGTTTGCAGGCGGCAAGATTACGCACTACAAGCTACCGATGACGGGGATCAAAAATGTCTATTTCTACGATGACGACACCGTGATTTTACTAGGTCTTGGTAGCGAAATTTTATACTTCGACCTGTCTAGCGGCAAGGTAAGCTTCGAGCAAAAGCTCACCATCGCCTCTTTGGGCGGCAGCGCCTACGACCGCTCCAGCGGAACGCTACTAATCTCGTGCGAAGGCGGCATCGTGTTTTATTTCGACGCGAAAGCGAAAAAGCTTATGAGTCAAAAGTCCCTGCACAAGGACGGGATCTACTCCGTGGCGCTGCTTGGCGATCGTATGATGAGCGGCTCGAACGACAAAGAGAGATCGTGCTACTACGAAAACGGCGATTTCGCTAAATTTTATAACGCGCATTTTGCAGTTTTTGCCGTGGCGCTAAGCCCCGAGTTAGGCGCTTTTACCGTTAGTAACGGCGTGCGCGTGATCGATAAAGCAGGCGAGATCGTCCGCAGCATCGAGCTGGATAACGACATCATCAACTATCTGCTTTTCGCAGGAGAGTATCTCGTGGGCTCGGGGTACAATAGATATATCTACTTTTGGGAGTTAAAATGAATATTTCAAGCGTCGTGATCTATCTGGGCGCAAATACCGACGTAGCGGCGTTTCGAAAGGAGCTGCAAAGCATCGGCGGCTGCGAGTTCATAGCGTGCGAGAACGGCAAGGCGGTCGCCACGATTAGCGCGGAGAGCTTCGATGACGAGATCGCCGCATTTCGCGCGATAGAGGCTATAAAGGGCGTAAGCGAGGCTATGATGATCTACTCATACTCCGATCTGGACGCAGACATCGCCGCGGCAAACTCCGACAACGGTGAGCAGATAATGCGCGAGCTGGACGAAAAAGACCCGAGCCAGATCAAATACGGCGGCAAGGTGCGGGTCTAAACCGCCGCCGCAAATTTTAAAATTTCAAATTTTACTACCAAATGCAAATTTTAAAATTTAAAATTTTACAGCTAAATTTAATCGCGCAAACGAGTTTAGAATTTTTGCAGCAAGCCGCTTTATCGCAAGCGTGCTGCGGATTATGAGCTCGCCAAGCTTGCATTAGATAATATAGCGCAATCTATCCGAAGGGGTAAGCTTGCGCCTGAAGTACCTTTATATCATAGTTTTTCTGATTTGCGTTTGCATATTTATCGCCTTGCTGCCTACGTATAGAATTTCAGCGACCTTAGAAGCGCTTGATTTTCGCGATAAAACCCTGACGCAAAGAGAGATCGTAGAGCTAAATTTAAAAGATTACCTAAAAAAGCTTCATTACTTAGATAATTATCCGCAAATAGATTTCGGCAAGATGGCGGATATTCACTTAGACAAAAACGGCTATGAGAGAGTAAGATTTTCATGGTGCAACGGCGATAAATATCCAGACGATAGATGCGAATTTTGGAAGCTGGATAAAAGGCTAAATTTTGATTATCTAATGGATCTGGGCTCTAAAATTTGCAAAGACGGCAAGCCTATAAAAAACGCCGAAGAGATTATAGAAAACGACGAGGTTTTAAAACTACGGCTATTTTATCCTTGGGAGCAAAAGCATTTGATTGACGAAGATGGAAATTTTATAGATAATTTTATATATATGAGGTTTGGAGATGGCGCCAACCACTCATTCGACCTATTTACTGATTTTGTATTTATAAGTAAAAATGACATACAATTACCAATTATGTACGAAACAAAAACTAAAAAATTTGACATAATTACTCCAGAAAACAGATGTTATAGGTGGCTTTTAAACTCTATATTTAGGGATGTAGTTTATCAACAAAAAAAGAGCATATACCCGTTTTGCTATAACTATAAAAAGATAATTGATGAAAATATGGATTGCAATAGAGAATATATATTTTCTTTCATTTCAATATACGACAAGGGGAGCAATCTCGATTATGAAACGATATTTTATAATAAAAATTTATACTATGATAAACATGAGACGGACATACTTTTCAATCAATACCAAAATTTAAAGAATCAAAAGAATAAGATAAATTTTAACTCGCAAGGAGAAAGCGACGAAAGTGGGTATTGAGTTGCAGGGCATTGCCTGCTAGAGCTGAAGTTAAAATTCCTTCCTTTATATCCACTGCTTTAAATTTAGACTCTAATCTACAAAATTCCGACGCGGCGCGCGCGGTGCAGCTAAAAATATCTGCGCTGCCGCATGACGCGACCCAAAATAACCTCGCCGATACTCGCGATCTTTGCTCTAAAATTCGTCAAAAAGCGCGAGCAGCAGCTGAAATTAAAATTCGCCTTTAAATTTGAAGCCTTTAAGCCCGCGCAAGAGCTGCGAACGGACAAAAAGCCGCGAGGGCGCAAGAGCCGCAAGGGCGTGCTGGCATTGCGCTTTATGGGCAGCATTTTC
>ERZ773055.40-NODE-40-length-85001-cov-7.160949_pt1 | contig 85001 bp, 72 predicted proteins | sample MGYA00580515_ERZ773055 | MGnify/ENA primary metagenome ERZ773055 (study PRJEB29015, sample SAMEA2737993) | human oral metagenome | biome: human oral; feature: human-associated habitat; material: dental | place: China | collected 2064 ...
CGGGTGTCCTGCCGGGGTGCTGTCGTGCAGATCATAGCTAATCGAATAGGTCTTCCGCGTCCACTTTGCATAGTAGTCGCGGTTTCTTGCCGGATTCTCGCTCGTTGTGAGCTGGGTCTGCGCTGTGCCCGTGAAAGCAGGGTTATCATACCAGCCGCCAAAGGTGTAGCCCGGCCAGGTCGGCGCCGCAAGGGTGATATTCGGATCTGTGACCTTGTAGTGCGCAGCCGTGTTCGGATTCACTGCAAGGCTCGCCGTGCGGGAACCCGCCGTGACGTTCATGTGGTAGTGGATGTCATACTGGTTTTCCGTCCAGTTTGCGGTCATCGTAATCACGCCGTTATTCGTGAGCACAAGATCCGTCGGTGTCGCACCGTCCGCATAGTTGTTGCCGTCCGAACCCGTCCAGCCGTTAAAAGTATAGCCGTTCAGCGCGAACAGGTTCGTGAGATTTACCGGCGTGCTACCGGTAATGGTGCGGTCGGGCATCGTACCCGTCGCGGTCTGACCCGCCGGTGCATTCGCAACAAACTTGACCGTATAGTGGTGCGGGTTTCTCGTCACGGTACCCGGCAAATAGGTAATCGTATAAGTGCCGAGCGGCACACTGCCCGCCGTGCCGTTGTCAAAGGTCGTCGGATTCTCAGCTGTCACCGGCAACGTCGGATGTGCCTGTGCCGTCGAACTGTTGTCAAAATTCACCATCAGTGCACTTACGCGGTCAGTGCCGATGAAACCACCTGTAATCGTCGCATCACTCACTGCCCAGGTGAGCGGCTCGGTCGCCGTCACCGTGCGGTCATTCATCTTGATTGTGATGTTCCGCGTAATCTGTCCGCCCGTTCCGTTGGTAATCGTGCCGTTGCTTCCCTGCACAGCCAGATTACTTGCCGGATTTGTCGCATTGATCGTGCCGTTGTTCGTGACATTGTGGCCGGATGGCACCGTCAGCGTGTGACCGTTCAGGTCAATCGTGATGCCAGCCGGAACGGTCTGGGTGAGCGTCGTATCGCCGATCAGTGTAAGCGGCGCATTGCCGTTCTGTTGCGACCAGGCAATCGCATTATCTGCATTATTAGAATAGTAGGTCTGCCCCCCGACGGTAGCAGAGACTGTGGCTGTTGTGTTCAGTGGAATTACTTGGTTATTGGTATCACTGGTGCTGGCTTTATATCTACTAAATTCAATGTAAAAGCCCTTGACGTCCCAGCCATTGCCTGTATACTCACTCACATTATGAAGATCGTTCCAATAACCACCATTGTGAACTTGCATGACAGACTCAAAACCATTTGTAGCTGCACCGCCGTGATAACCTCCCGCAGAGGTTGGCTCTCCACTGGGATTAAAATGAGAATACGTACCATAAGGCGTACTCAGCGGAATGCCATTTCCGTTCGGACCGCCTCCACCTGTCCCCTGTTGAAAGTATTCAATCCCTGCCTCCGGTCCATCCTGCCAGCGCCATTTTCTCGCTGCCGCAGGAGACAATGTAGAATTGCCGTCATAATTCTGATTTTCAAAGACAGAACCCGCTGTTCTTCCCGCCGCATAGTTATTGTGCCAGGCCGGAACTGAGTCAGCATCATTAATGCCCTCAAAACGCGCACCACCTGCCCAAGCACCGTTCCATATATTTGTGATCTGGTCGAGCGCCGTGTCTTCCTGCGGAGAAGTAACAGTGACAAGATAACCTTGCATTCCGTCAAGATACGTTTGTTTTGCTGTATTATAGCTGTCCGCCCAACTCACCAGCCCTGCCGGCTGTGGCTCTACATACATATAGTAATGCTCAGCGCTATCTCCCGGCATCGGATTTGGAATGATTGCCTTAGAAAGCTTGATCGTTGCATTCGTTGGAAAAGTATTTCTTCCATTGCCTACAGTAACAGTAAGCTGCTGATTCGCCCCTGGATGATCCAGATGGAAATGAAATTTGGTCTCAATAAAAGTCTTGACCTCTGCAGGGGTCAGCGGTGTTGGAAAGACTACCTGGTAAAACAAGTGATTCACGTTAATATCCGTGAATGCCAGGTAATTATTGGGATCTGTGCCCGACACATACGCCGGAATATCGTAAATATAGCCCGAATCCACCTGAACACTAATTGATGTGATGCCATGTCCTGTCGTGTTAAGAACATTTACATTTTTTAATTTATAGTCAGCTCTTGTGGCATTGTCATAATCAAGTAGTTGAAACTCTACTCCAAGTGTCGGAGCTGGTATCTGCTGATAGTTTACAATCGCAAACGGCGAGAAATGTTCTGCCTTTGCCTGCAGCACGGGCAAATTCTCGTCGAGCCCCTCTCGAAGCGTATCTGCCTTGTCAGAACTTTCATCAAGGTGGAGGATAGAAACGCCCTTACTTTCCGTCTGTTTTGCGTCACTGCCAATTTCCCCGCTTTCTGCCGAGACAATGCCGACATTCCGGAACGAGACCGCGAGAGTGCCCTTCGCATTGTCCGGCTGAATTGCCTCGCCAGCTGCATTCAAAACCGTGAGGTCACAGAGAAACTGGGTCGTCGCGGACTTGCCCGCCGCCTCGGCGTGCTCGTTAATCTTTTCGAGCACTTCCTTCTCTTCCTCTTCACTGAGTTTCCGCGCTTTCAGGCTCGCCCCCTCCGGGAGCACACCGGCCGGGGCGCTGACCTCAATCTCGACGCCGTCCAACTGTGTGTGCAACACTTTTGCCGCATTCGAGGGCGTACCCCATCGCGCGGAACCGGCAGTCAGATCCTCTGCCTTCTTTTCCTTCGCCGCCGCATCGGAGGGGCTTGCGCTGCCCTTCTGCTGAAACTGCCGCTGTACATCCTTCGGAAGCGCGAGATCATTGATGAGCTCGGCATCCTCCCGGTACTCTTCGGCAGACGGCGCTGCGAAAGCGGGCGCCGCCGTCGAAATGTTCAGGGCGACCATTGCCGCACTGAGCACTCCGGTCAGCAGACGCTTTGACCAGTTTCTTCGTTTCCTCATATGGTTTCCTCCTTGTTACACTAGCCTGTCCTAGGCTTTTTTTAGTTTAAATTGCCTCACAGACATTTTCAAGATAATATGAATAAAATTTTAAGTTCATTGCTAATTGCTTAATATGCTCCTGCGTTTTAATGAACATTTTATAGAAATAGTGTTGATTAACTCGACCCCGAATGACAGCGTTTTGAGCTGCCTTGTGTAGCCCGGCCGGGCAGGGATGATTGGCACAAAAAATACGCCGTGCTCCCGCACAGCGCATTTTTGTACTTTTCTTCCGACTGTCTTACCGCTCTTTAGTGCAGTTCTTCGGCGAGTGCTTCCGCTGCCTTGGCGAGTGCCGCCTGCACGCCCTCAGGGTTCTTGCCGCCCGCCTGCGCAATATTCGGTCTGCCGCCGCCGCCGCCGCCGATCAACGGCGCAATCGCCTTGATGAGCTTGCCTGCATTGGCGCCCTTCTCTTCCGCCGCCTTGCCGACCATGACAAGAAGGTTTACCTGCGCCTCATCCGCGCTTGCGAGCACGGCCACGCCGCCCTCGGTCTTCTTGAGCAGGCTGTCGCCGAGGTTCCTGAGCTCGTTCATCTCAATCTTTGCGAGCGCGGTCGTGAGGAGCTTCACGCCCTTCACGTCCTGTACTTCTTCACCCGCATTCGCTGCGGCATTCCGCGCGAGCTCGGCGCGAAGCTTCTCGTTCTGCTTCTCGCTCTCGCGGAGCTCCTGCTGCAGCTGCTGAACGCGCTGCGGCAGTTCCGCGCGGTTCGTCTTCAACTGCGCCGCGAGCGCTTCGAGTTCCTGCACCGCTGCCTCGTAGTAGGCGGTCAGCGCGTCGCCGGTCAGTGCTTCGATGCGGCGCACGCCCGCCGAAATGCCGGTCTCGGAGATAATCTTCATCGCGCCGATATTCTCGGTATTCTTCACATGGGTGCCGCCGCAGAGCTCGGTCGAGAAATCGCCCATCCGCACCACGCGGACCTCGTCGCCGTACTTTTCGCCAAACAGCGCCTTTGCGCCCTCCTTCTTCGCCTCTTCGATGCCCATGACCTTGGTCTCGACCGGATGTGCCGCCCGAATCTCTCGGTTCACCAGCGTCTCGACCTCTTTGATTTCTTCCGGGGTGAGCGCCGCAAAGTGCGTGAAGTCAAAGCGCAGTCTGTCTGCGCTCACAAAGCTGCCCGCCTGGTTCACATGATTGCCGAGCACCTCGCGGAGCGCCTCGTGCAAGAGATGCGTGCCGGAGTGGTTCTTCGCCGTATTCTCGCGATTTGCCGCATCAACCGTGAGCGTCACGGTCTCGCCGATCCGGAACATGCCGGAGAGCACCTTGCCGGTGTGGCCTACCTTGCCGCCCTTTAAGCGAATCGTGTCGCGCACCGCAAAGCGGTTGTTGCCGGCTTCGATCACGCCGACATCGCCCTGCTGGCCGCCCATCGTCGCATAGAAAGGCGTCTTGTCGGTCACAATCGTGCCCTCATCGCCCTCTGCGAGCGCCTCGGTAAGCGCCGTTGCATCCTCCTCGCTCTCATCCGGGAGAATGCGGACCATCGCCGTAATCTTGCCCTCGTCCGTCAGCCTGTCATAGCCGGTGAACTCGGTCGTGAGGGTCGGATCGATCTGCTGGTAAGCGGTCTGCGCCTCACCCATATAGTTCGTAGTCTTTCTCGCCTTCCGCGCAGTCTCCCGCTGCACCTGCATCGCTTTCTGGAAGCCCGCCTCATCGACCGTGAAGCCGCGCTCGGCAAGAATCTCCCGCGTCAGATCGAGCGGAAAACCGTAGGTGTCGTAGAGCTTGAACGCGTCCTCGCCGGAGAGCTCGGTCTTTTTCTCCGCGAAGAGCGTCTCCTCGAGTTCCGCGAGAATCGAGAGACCCTGGTCAATCGTACGGTTAAACTTCGCCTCTTCCTCGGTCAGAACCTTTAAGATCATCTCGCGCTTCTCTTCGAGCTCCGGATAGCCGTCCTTCGAGGAGGCAATCACGGTCTCGGCGAGTTTGCCGAGGAAGGCTCCCTCAATGCCGAGGAGTCTGCCGTGGCGCGCCGCACGGCGCAGGAGTCTCCGGAGCACATAGCCTCTGCCCTCGTTGCTCGGCATGATGCCGTCCGAAATCATAAAGGTGCAGGAGCGCACATGGTCGGTAATCACGCGGAGCGAGATATCCTTCTTCTCGTCCTCTTTGTACTGTGTCCCGGCGAGCTTTGCCGCCTCGTCGAGCAGGGCGCGTATGGTATCGACTTCGAAAATCGACTCGACATCCTGCACGACAACCGCAAGGCGCTCAAGCCCCATGCCGGTATCGATGTTCTTCTGCTTGAGCTCGGTGTAGTGCCCGTGACCGTCGTTGTTGAACTGACTGAAGACGTTGTTCCAGACTTCCATAAAGCGGTCGCCCTCGCCGCCCATCACATCCTCGGGACCGGTGCCGTAGGCTTCGCCGCGGTCATAGTAAATCTCGGAGCAGGGGCCGCAGGGGCCGGAGCCGTGCTCCCAGAAGTTATCCGCCTTGCCGAAGCGGTAGATGCGCTCCGGCGCGATGCCGATCTCATCCCGCCAGATCGCGAAGGCCTCGTCATCCTCCTCATAGACCGAGGGATAGAGGCGGTCCGGCTCGAGTCCCACTGTCTTCGTCAGAAACTCCCAGCTCCAGTGAATCGCCTCGCGCTTAAAGTAGTCGCCGAACGAGAAATTTCCGAGCATCTCGAAGAAGGTGCCGTGGCGCGCGGTCTTGCCGACATTGTCAATGTCGCCCGTGCGAATACACTTCTGACAGGTCGTCACGCGGCGGCACGGCGGAATCTCCTGGCCGGTAAAGTACGGCTTTAACGGCGCCATGCCGGAGTTGATGAGCAACAGGCTGTTGTCGTTGTGCGGCACCAGGCTGAAGCTCTTCATGATCAAATGTCCTTTGCTCTGAAAGAACTCCAGATACATCTTGCGGAGTTCGTTGACCCCGTATTTCTTTGCAATCATTGCACTGCCCCTCTGTATTTAAATTTTCGAATTTCCTAACTTTCTATTTTAGCCGTAAACTGCCGTTCTGTAAATCCGCTTTGTGCTGTCCCTACGGCAGTCTGTCCTTGTACTGCTCCAGGAGCTGATAGGCGCGGGCGCGCGTATTTTCCGCCTGTTCCCGCACAGAGAGCACAGCGCCGCTCTCCGCCGGAACATCGCGCTTTCTGCGCCACTCCTGCTGATCCTTGGTAAAAGCAGCCGCCTCCTGCTCGCTCAACACGGCCGGGAGCACCTGACAGAGCGCATTGAGCTGGGTCTCCCAATAGCGGAGCTCTGATGTCGCAAAGCGTGTCTCGCTGTCCGCGCGGCTGTCCTTCTTCGCCTTTTCCCGGAGTATCGCTATGGTTCTGTCCGTGTCCTCAAACTTCTCCCGGAAATCCCGGTAACTTCGCCCGGTGACGCCCGTGTCGGCGAGCGTCCCGGTGACGCTCATCTCGACAGCCCGCGCCGCTGCCCCGCGCCGCTTTTCGCGGAGCACTGTCTCCACGAGCAGCGTAAACGCAATACCTGCAAAAAGGACAAAGCAAAGGAGACGCCATCTCTCATGCCGTCTCATTGACTTTGTCCTCCAATACAGCGCGATGATCCGCCGCGTCGGTCGCGAGGGCATCGCATCTCTCATTCTCCGGATGCCCCGCATGTCCTTTGACCCAGCAAAATGTCACCTTGTGCGGCGCCATTGCCGCCAGGAGACGCTTCCAGAGGTCTATATTCTTCACGGGCTCATTCTTTCCCCGGGTCCAGTTTTTCTTCTGCCAGCTATCGATCCAGTGCTGATTGAACGCATCGACCAGATAGCGGGAGTCCGAATACACCGTGACCTCACAGGGGCGCGTCAACGCCTCGAAGCCCGCGATACAGCCGAGGAGCTCCATGCGGTTGTTGGTGCTCTTTTTGAATCCCGCCGAGAGCTCTTTTTCATGTTTCCGCCCGCTGCCGTCTATGACCTGCAGAATGGTGCCGTAGCCCGCAGGCCCCTCGGGATTGCCGCGCGCCGCGCCGTCCGAAAATAGATTTACGCTCGTCACTGCCTTTTCCCCGCTGTCTTTTATTCGCTGAGGTAAGCGCTCTTCACCTCTGCATTGTGTAAGAGTTCCTCTGCCGTGCCGGAAAGGCGGATGGTACCCGTCTCAAGCACATAAGCGCGGTTTGCGATCGAGAGCGCCTTTTTTGCGTTCTGCTCGACCAGGAGCACCGTGGTGCCGCTCTCGTGAATGGATTTGATGATGTCGAAAATCTCATTCACATAGATCGGCGAAAGTCCCATTGAGGGCTCGTCGAGCACCAGCATCTCGGGCTTACTCATGAGAGCGCGTCCCATCGCGAGCATCTGCTGCTCACCGCCGGAGAGTGTACCGGCGAGCTGATTTTTCCGCTCCGCAAGGCGCGGAAAGCGGCGGTATATCTCTTTGAGGCTCTCCGCCTTCTCCTCCTTGCTGCGCCGCGTAAACGCGCCGAGCTCCAGATTCTGTAAGACCGAGAGCTGGGAAAAGACTCTTCTGCCCTCCGGCACATGCGCGAGACCGCGCCGAACAAGCTGATAGCCCGGCACATGGGTGATGTTCTGTCCGTTGTAGACAACCTCACCGCCCGAAGACGGCAGGAGGCCGGTAATCGTGTGGAGCGTTGTGGTCTTGCCGGCGCCGTTTGCGCCGATCAGGGTCACAATTTCGCCGCGCTTCACCTCAAACGAGATGCCGCGGATTGCGTGTATCATGCCGTAATAGACATGTAAATCTGTCACTTTGAGCAATTCGTCCATATGCCCTCCTCACTCGCCGAGGTAAGCCTTCACGACCTCCGGGTCGTGCAGCACTTCCTGTGTTTCGCCTTGTTTCAGCACCTTGCCGAAGTTCAGAACCGTGAGGCGCTCGCAGATGCCGGAGACCAGTTTCATGTCGTGCTCAATCAGGAGTATCGTCATGTGGAAGCGCTTCTGCACCAGCTGAATCGTCTCCATGAGCTCTGCCGTCTCATTCGGATTCATGCCGGCCGCCGGCTCATCGAGCAATAAAAGCTTCGGCTCGGTTGCCAAGGCGCGTGCAATCTCAAGCTTTCGCTGCGAACCGTAGGGCAAGTTCTTGGCTTTCACCTCGGCCATCTGTTCCAAATGAAAGACCGAGAGCAACTCTTCGGCCCGGCGATTCATCTCCTTCTCCTGCGCACGGTAACGCGGCAAGCGGAAAATCCCCTCAAAGGTCGAGTAGGAATGATGATTGTGCAGACCCGCCTTAACATTGTCGAGAACCGAGAGGTTCGAGAAAAGACGAATATTCTGGAAGGTTCTCGCGATACCGGCTTGGTTGATTTCGATGATGGATTTTCCGGTCAATTCTTTGCCGTCAAGGCGAATCGAGCCGTTGTCCGGCCGATAGACCCCGGTCAACAGATTAAAGATGGTTGTCTTCCCCGCGCCGTTCGGCCCTATCAGTCCCGAAAGTTCATTTTCCTGTAATTCCAGAGAAAAATTATCGACTGCCTTCAAACCGCCGAAGGAGATGCCGATATTTTTCACTTCTAACATAGCCATAACTTCTCCTCCTTTACGCCTGTTTCCCGGGCTTGCGGATGCCGGAGAAAATTCGCTCCCGATACTGTATAAACGCGGGGGCGGAGGTAAAGAGCATCATAAGAATCAGGACAACCGCATAAATCAGCATGCGGAAATCACTGAGTCCGCGGAGCAACTCCGGCAGCGCGGTCAAGACCACCGCCGCAATGACGGAGCCGCGCATATTGCCGATTCCGCCCATCACGACAAAGACCAAAATTGCGATGGACATATTATAGCCGAAATTCTTCGGCAGTGCCTGTAAGGTACTCAGATTGTGCGCATAGAGCACACCGCCCACGCCGGCAAGTGCCGCGGAAATCGTAAACGCGAGGAGCTTATAGCGGGTCACATGGAGACCGACCGACTCCGCCGCGATTTCATTGTCTCGAATGGCCATAATTGCGCGTCCCGTGCGGGAACGAATCAAGTTCTGCACAACAAAGAGCGAAATCAGCAAGAGGACGATGCCGGCAAAAAAGCTCGAGAGCCGCGGCGTTCCGGTGATGCCCTGCGCCCCCTTAATGAGAATCTTGCCGCCGGTCTCCAGTTTTAATGCAGCCGTATCTTTGAGCGATACATGAATGCCCTTCGCATCCACACCGAGATAAAGCGCGTTGATGATATTTTTGACAATCTCACCGAACGCAAGTGTCACGATCGCAAGGTAATCGCCCTTAAGACGGAGCACCGGTATACCGATCAAAAAACCGAAGAAAGCCGCAACCGAAGCGCCGATTAAAACAGCGAGTGCAAAGTCAAGTCCGTCCGGGAGTTTGCCGGCCATGAGATTCGTAAAGAGGGCCGAACTGAATGCGCCCACACACATGAATCCCGCATGCCCCAGCGACAGCTCGCCCGAGATGCCGACCACCAAATTCAGACTGACCGCAAGTATCGCATAGGTGCAGAGCGGCACGAGCAGTCCCTTAAAGAGGGAGCTCACAGCGCCGCCGTTCACCAAAAGCTGTACGATGACAAAGGCGATGACGACAAGGGCATACGTGATGCAATCATTGATAAATGCTTTTTTTTCAGAGCTTCTGTTCATATTACACCTTCTCTCTCATCTTTTTCCCGAGTATGCCGGTGGGCCGCACCACCAGAACCAAGATAAGCACCGAGAAAACAATGGCATCCGAGAGTTTGGAGGAGATATAGGCCTTCGAGAGGTTCTCGAGCACACCGAGCAGCAGTCCGCCGATCAGCGCGCCGGGAATGGAACCGATTCCGCCGAGGACCGCGGCGACAAAGGCCTTGATGCCGGGCATCGCGCCGGTGGTCGGCGTCAGCGTCGGGTAAGCCGAGCAGAGCAGCACACCCGCAAGCGCGGCAAGCGCAGAGCCGATGGCAAAGGTCAGTGCGACCGTCGCGTTGACATTGATGCCCATCAGCGTTGCAGCGCCCTTATCCTCCGCCACCGCAAGCATGGCCTGACCGGCGCGGGTCTTGTTGATAAAGGTCGTGAGCGCCACCATGACAAGGAAGCAGGCGGCAATGGCAGCGACGGTCTCACCGGATATGACCAGCTGCCCGTTTGCGAAACTCATCGACTGAATCGGAACCACCGAGCGAAAGCTCTTCGGATTTGCACCGAAGATGAGCAAGGCCAAGTTTTGTAAGAGATACGATACGCCGATTGCCGTAATCAAGACCGCAAGACTGTTCGCGCCGCGCAGCGGCTTATAGGCGACACCTTCGATGATCACACCGAGTGCCGTGCAAAACAACACCGAGAGCAGTACGGCTACGGAGGCCGGTAGGTTCAGCGCGGACATCGCCGTAAATGCGACATAGCCGCCGACCATGATGATATCACCGTGCGCAAAGTTCAACATCTTCGCGATGCCGTAGACCATTGTGTATCCCAGGGCAATGATGGCATAGATGGATCCCAAACTGATGCCGCTGAGAAAATAAGACAAAAATTTCATAACCGCTCTCCTTTTATGATAAAGAAAGGGCTGCAAACTACGCAGCCCTTTCGCTCATTCCGTTCGTATGCGTCAGTCTTCAATCGACTGGTAAGCGCCGTCCTTGATTACAACTGCCTTGGGCTCCTTGGACGGAGAACCGTCCGCATTCCAGGTGATGGTACCGGTGAGACCCTCAAGCTGAATCTCCGTGATTGCCTGCTCCATTGCCTTGCCGATTTCCTCGACCGACATGCTCGGGTTCAGATTTGCCTTCTCCGCAGCTTCCTTGATGGCATACATACCGTCATAGGTATCCGCAGCGAACTGAATCGGAACCTCCTTGAAACGCTCCTTGTAGGCAGCGACAAACTTCTGCGTCTTCTCATCCTTTGCATCCGCAGAGAACGGGGTCAAAAGCATGAGCCCCTCCGCCAGCGACTTGTCAAAGCCGTCGAGGTTCAGAATACCGTCCATACCGTCGCAGCCGAAGAAAATCGGGCTGTAACCCATGTCCTTGCTCTGCTTCAAGACGAGCGCCGCCTCGGTGTAGTAGAAGGGCAGGAAAACAAGCTCTGCGCCGGAATTACGGATGTTCTGAAGCTGAATGTTAAAGTCCGTCTTGTTGTCTGCCGTGAACTGCTCGTCCGCAACAATCTCAAGTCCGTTCTTTGCCGCATTTTCAACAAAGCTGTCGTGAATACCGCTCGAGTAAACATCGGAGGAATCGTAGAGAATGCCGATCTTCGTCGCGAGCTTGTGGCTGCCGATGTACTCTGCGGACTTCTCACCCTGCTGCGGATCCGAGAAGCAAACCGCAAAGGTGTTGGAATTTGCAATGCAGTCCGGCGCAGAACCCGACGGGGTCAGCTGGAACATATTGTCCTTCACGGACTCATTCGAAACCTGAATGCAGGGCGCGCTCGTAACCGTACCGAGCAGCATCTGCATGCCCCAGTCCTTCAAGTGGTTGTATGCATTGACCGACTTCTCGGCATCATGCTCATCATCGTCGAACTCAATTTCGACCTTGTAGCCGTTGATACCGCCTGCCGCGTTAATCTCATCCACCGCAAGCTGCTGTGCGTTCTTGCAGGAGAGGCCGTAAACCGCCGCGCCGCCGGTCACCGGGCCGATACCGCCGATTTTCCAGACCGCACCCTCAGCGCCCGTCTCGCTCTGTCCTTCAGCCTTGCTCTCACCGGATGCCTTGCTCTCGGTGCTCTTCTGCTGTCCGCAAGCCGCGAGGCTCAGAACCATAGAAGCAGCTAAAATTGCCGATAACACTTTTTTCATACTGACTTCCTCCCAATTCAACATACCAAACAAATATGTCGAAAATTATAAAGAGCATATCTAGAGATGTCAACCGGCGAGACGCAAAATATAGAGATTCAGCAGATTTGATATACACCGTTCCGGATAATAACGACTTTCGGTTCCTTTGACGGCGCGCCGTCCGCGCTCCAGGTAATCATTCCTGTCACCCCCTGTAACCGAATCTCGGTCATGGCCTGTTCCATCGCGCTGCCGATTTCCGAGACCGACATTGCGGGCGTGATATTTGCCTTCTCCGCCGCCGCTTTGATTGCATACATACCATGAGGCTCCTCCTTTTCAACTCATTGATGTGAATAATTTTGCACAGTATAGTCACATCAGATTGAGCTGTCAAGAAAAACCTCTCAATTATTCTGAATATTTATAAATGATTCCACTCCGCAATCGGATCCCGCTCCATGAGCATGCGCACAGCTTCCGCCGCCGGCAGCTCCGAGAAAAGCACGCGGTTCACAACATCCACAATCGGCATTTCGACCTGCTCCCGCTCGGCGAGCGCAAGCGCCGCCTTTGCGGAGTAAACGCCCTCCACAACCTGTCCGACTTCCCGCATGGCCTCTTCGACCGGCTTTCCCTGGCCGATCAGGATACCGGCTCTCCGGTTTCTCGAGTGCATGCTCGCGCAGGTCACAATCAGGTCGCCGATGCCGGTGAGACCCGCAAAGGTCTCCCAGTGCGCACCGAGTTTCACGCCGAGACGCGCGGTCTCCGCGATGCCGCGCGTAATCAGCGCAGCCTTCGTGTTGTCGCCGTAGCCGAGACCGTCTGCGATGCCCGCCGCGAGCGCAATCACATTTTTGACCGCGCCGCCGAGCTCTATGCCCTTCACGTCGGTCGAGGTGTACACGCGGAACACGCGGTTCATAAAAAGCGCTTGCACCTGTTCCGCGACCGCACTGTCCGCCGCTCCCGCGACACAGGTCGTCGGAAGGCGTCTCGCGACCTCTTCCGCGTGGCTCGGTCCCGAGAGGCAGGCAACGACCGCATCCGGAATTTCTTCCTGTACCTCGTCGGTCTGGAAGAGCAGACTCTTCTCCTCAATGCCCTTTGCGACGCAGACGAGAAGCTGTCCTGCCTTCACATAGGGGCGCAGCTCTCGCGCGACGCCGCGCGTATAGACCGAAGCGGTCGCAAGGACAATCGCATCCTGCCTCTCGCCCGCCTTTTTCATGTCAGACGTAAACTGCATCCCCGCCGGCAGCTCGAGACCGCCAAGCGCGGATGATTTCCGCGTGCGGCGCAGTTCCTCCGTGTGCTCCGCAAAGGGGGACCAGAGCAGTACCTCGTAGCCGTTGTCCGAGAGCAACATGGCAAGCGCCGTACCCCAGGCGCCGGAACCCAGAACCGAAATCTTAGCCATTATTTTTTCACCTCCATGCCGCGCGTAAACAGATGTAACTGACTCTCTTCGCCGCGAAGAAGCCGCCCGATGTTCGCGCGGTGGCGGAAGATAGAGAGCAGGGGATTAAACAGGGCAAGAAGCAGAAACTCTGTCTGAAACGCCGCGCCGACCGGTAGCGCGTGCCGGAAAAAGAAAACCAGCGCGAGCACCAGTAACAGGAGCATCGACAGAATCGACGAGAGCGAGACATAGTGAAACAGATAGCAGGTCACAATGAAGAGGAGGCACCAGGCGAGTGCCAGTCTCCAGTCGAGCGCAATCAGCACGCCGACCGTGCTCGCGACCCCCTTGCCGCCGCGAAAGCCGAGATAAAACGGATAGTCATGCCCGAGCATCACGCCGGTCGCGGTCCAGAGCACCATGAGAAGCTGAAGCTCTGCCTGTCCCCGGAAAAAGTGGCGCGCGAGCACACAGGGAATTATCGCCTTGGCCGCATCGAGGAGCAGCACCAGAATTCCGGCTCCCGTGCCCATGACGCGAAGCGAATTGGTCGCGCCGGTCGAATGGCTGCCGTAGTTCCGGACATCCAGTCCCTTCGCTCTGCCGAGAAAATAACCACTCTGAAAACTACCGCAGAGATAGCCGATCAAAAGCCAGAGAAGTCTCTCCATAGGTCACTCCTTGTCCTTTCCCTGTCGCTCCCGGATAAAGAAGCGCAGCATGGTTCCGCGGAAACCGAAGGCCTCGCGGATGCGGTTCTCGAGATAGCGCTGGTAGGAGAAATGCATGAGTTCCTTGCTGTTCACGAAGAACACAAAGGTCGGCGGCTTCACCGCAACCTGGGACGCATAGAAAATCTTCAGGCGGTGTCCCTTGTCGGACGGCGGCTGCTTCAAGACGGTCGCCTCGGTGATAATCTCGTTCAACACGCCCGTCCGGATGCGAAGTGTCTGCGAAGAGCGTATCATGTCGATCATCTCGAAGAGCTTGTTCATGCGCTGACCGGTCTCCGCGGAGACAAAGAGGAATTCGGCATAGCTCATAAACGAAAGCGTGTTCTTGATTTTGTCGGTGAACTCCTTCATGGTCTTATCCGTCTTTTCGACCAGATCCCACTTGTTCACGACAACCAGGATGCCCTTGCCCTTCTCGTGCGCGACACCGGCAATCTTGGCGTCCTGCTCGGTCACGCCCTCGCTCGCATCAATCACGAGCAACACGACATCGGCCCGCTCGACCGCCGTCACCGTGCGGATAATCGAGTATCTCTCGATGTCCTCGTGAATTTTAGACTTTCGCCGTATGCCGGCCGTATCAATGAAGACATATTCCTGTCCGTCGTGTACCACGACCGTATCGATCGCGTCGCGCGTGGTGCCCGCAATGTCGGAGACAATCACGCGGTTCTCGCCGAGCAGGCGGTTGATAATCGAGCTCTTGCCCACATTCGGCTTGCCGATCAGTGCGACCTTCGGGCGCTCATCCTCTTCCGCTTCGCTCTCTTCGACCTGCGGGAAGTAGGCCTCGACAGCCTCTAAGAGATCGCCGATGCCGAGGCGGCTCGCCGCCGAGACCGGAATCGGGTCACCGCAGGCGAGATTGTAAAATTCATAGATATCATTCTGAAACTTGGTGAAACTATCCACTTTGTTGACCGCGAGCACGACCGGCTTCTTTGCGCGACGCAACATATCCGCGACGCGGTCGTCGGCGTCGGTGACACCGGTGCGAACATCGGTGAGGAAGATAATCACGTCCGCTGTCTCAATGGCAATCTCCGCCTGTTCCCGCATCGATACCAGCAGTTTATCCCGGGATTCCGGCTCGATACCGCCGGTGTCAATCAGTGTGAAGTCGCGGTTTAACCAGGTGCAGTCCGCATAGATTCTGTCCCGGGTCACACCCGGAATGTCTTTGACAATCGAAATCGGCTCTCCCGCAATGGCGTTGAAGAGCGAGGATTTGCCGGTATTGGGCCGCCCGACAATGGCGACAATCGGTTTACTCATAGCTTTCTCCTTTTTTCAAAGCACAGGGGCGTTAGCCTTTGTGGAATTTCTCGGTTGCGAGCTCATAGGCATTGCCGCTTCCGGTATAACGGTAAGCGGTGTCGTTCACTGCCTCCACGAGGTCATCTCCGCCCATGCCGATGATGACACAGCGGACACCGAGCTCCCGCTCGAGGTCGGCGCGCGTCATGTCGTCGAGCAACACTTCCTCGCCGCTCCGGAACACACACTGCGGGAGCAGCAGGCGGTCGCCGAGCGGCTTTCCCCTGAGACCGTCCAGAATATCACGCCCGGTCAGAAGCCCTGTCACCGTGATTTTCTCGCCGAAGAAATGATTCTCCAGCGGGTAGAACAAAATGGTTTTTGCGGGGAGCTTTTCTCCGATGCGCTTCAGCTCCCGCTCGAGACTCGGCGCGGCGAGGAGACCGCTGAAGGTACTCACGGTTTCCGTTTGGTCGGATGGCACCACCGTCGACAGCGCCTCACCGATTTCCTCGTGTAAGAGGGTCAGCATACCGACGCCGTTTTCCAGCTGCGGGTAGCCGTCGTAGCGCGAGGGCTCGGGGAGTGGCCTACCCGCCGTCAGATAAAATTCATCCGACGCCTGGACAAAGTGAATCCCGCACTTTTCCATCGCGCGGCGCTGGATGTCCTCGATAATATCGATTGCATTCGCGCAGTCCTCGGGCCCGAGGAGCTCAAGCTTCTCTAACTTATCCCGATAGTTGGTGAGACCGACCGGCACCACCGAGACCGACTGCATGAGCGGCGCATAGCGGAGCAAATCCGTCAGGGTGCGCTTTAACTCTTCGCCGTCGTTATAGCCCTTGCAGAGCACAATCTGCCCGTTCATCTGAATGCCCGCCTCGAAGAGCTTATCGAGGTAGCGCAATTTTTCGCCCGCAAAGCGATTTTTCAGCATGCGGACGCGAAGCGAGGGGTTTGTCGTATGCACGGAGATATTAATCGGTTCCAGGCGATATTGAATGATATGCTGAATATCCGCCTCTTTCATATTGGTGAGCGTCACATAGTTGCCCTGCAGGAAACTGAGGCGCGAATCATCATCCTTAAAATAAAGCGTATCCCGCATTCCGCCCGGCATCTGGTCGATAAAGCAGAAGATGCAGCCGTTTGAGCAGGAGCGATATTCACTCATCAGACCGTTCTCAAAGACCAGCCCCGGGTCCTCGCCGCCGTTCTCGATCTCGTACTCCCACTCCTCGCCGTCCGGCTTCAGAACGAGCAGGGTGATGACTTCCGCACTCACCTGATAGCGGTAGTCAAAGACATCGGCGACCGTTTTTCCGTTTACTTCCAAGAGGCGGTCTCCCGCCGCGATTTCCAATTTCGCCGCCGCACTTCCCGGCTCCACGGCAGCAATGAAATGTCCCTTGTTTTCCGCCACAATCAACTCCTTTACTTTCTCGCATTTTACATGAATTATGAACGCTTTGCAACGCAGCCTTGCGGCAGGGAAACGAAAATGCTATGATTTAAAAAATATGCCATGTCTCTGACAGACCCAGCTGTTTTTTAGAAGGAGAACGAAGAAAGATGTCCAATCAGTCCACCGAAAACAATCGTCTTCCCGTTGCGCCGCTCAAAATCGCAGCGCTCGAGAGCTGCCGCGATCTCGCGGAAAAAGTCAACGCTCACCTCGTGCGGATGCGCGCTGCGGGCGCGGAAGCGACCGATGAGCGCCGCCGCTCCCTGCACTACCGCGGCTATGACGCCGATTCCTATCTCCTCTCCATCAACTGCCCGCGTTTCGGCACCGGTGAAGGCAAGGGCGTCATCAATGAGTCCGTGCGCGGCGCCGATCTCTTTGTGATGGTCGATGTCACCAACTACTCTCTGACCTATAAGGTGGACGGCAATGAGAACCACATGTCGCCGGACGACCACTTCCAGGATTTAAAGCGCATCATCGCGGCGGGCGGCGCGGCGGCGCACCGCGTGAATGTGATTATGCCCTTCCTCTACGAGGGCCGTCAGCACAGAAGAACCAAGCGGGAGTCTTTAGACTGCGCCTACATGCTGACCGAACTCGCAAACATGGGCATCGAGAACTTCATCACCTTCGACGCACATGACCCGCGCGTCCAGAATGCGACCCCGCTCTCCGGCTTTGACAACTTCATGCCGACCTACCAGTTCATCAAGACCTGCTTCCTGAACATTCCGGATATGAAGGCGGACAAGGATCACCTGATGATTATCAGCCCGGACGAGGGCGCAATGGACCGCGCAATTTATATTTCGAACATTCTCGGGGTCGACATCGGCATGTTTTACAAGCGCCGCGACTACTCGAAGGTCGTCGACGGCCGCAACCCGATTGTGGCCCACGAGTTCCTCGGCGCGAGCGTGAAGGACAAAGATGTGCTGATCATCGACGATATGATTTCCTCCGGCGAGAGCATGATGGACACCGCGAAGAATCTGAAAGACCGCGGCTGTAAGCGCGTCATTGTCTGCGCAACCTTTGGTCTCTTCACGAACGGTGTGAAGAGCTTCCGCGAGAAGTACGATGCCGGCATCATCGACTATGTCTGCACGACGAACTTAAACTACCGGAGACCTGAGCTCCTCGAGGAGCCCTGGTACCTCGAGGCGGATATGAGTCCCTATCTCGCCTACATCATCGACAGTCTGAACGCCGACGCCTCCTCGGGCGACAAGCTCTCTTCGACGCGAAAGATTCAGGACTTCTTAAAGAACCTGCAGAACGAGGAATACCAGTACTTCGGCTCTGTCATCGAATAAAACCACAGAAAGCGGGAGCGCGGCTTTTGCCGCGCTCCCGCTTTCTGTCTCTGTATGCTGTTTCGTCGGACAGTTCACCTTTCGCTACGCGTTTCCGGACGCGCTGCCTCCCTCTTCCGCCTCGCTTCGAATGTGCCCTGCGGCGATGTGTCGCTGCAATATTTCATCCGTAACCCGGAAGAGTTCCGCCGAACCGAGAGAGGTGCGGCACTGCCTGCCATAGACCTGGGAGGCCGTGACCGCGTGCTCTTTCCAGTCGCCGCCGTCATTGCTGTCGTTTAAGAGGAGCGGCTGGAGATTGTCCATGGCGCGCGCAAAGCGGGCATCGGCGCTCTCTCCGGCGTCAAACTCCGCAAAGAGCGCCCGGAACTCGCTCGCCTGATCCTCAGGCAACAGTCCGAAAATACGCTCCGCGGCCGCCGCCTCTCTGGCGGCCTGGCTCTCTTTTGCCGCCTCATCGTAGGCATAGGTATCGCCGGCATCGATTTCGACCACATCGTGCAGAAGGCACATCAGCATGACCCGCGCAATGTCGACCGGTTCATTCGCATACTCGCGGAGCAGATAGGCCATCAGCGCCATGTGCCACGCATGCTCGGCATCGTTCTCGCGTCGCCCGTGTCCCGTCAAGTGGGTCTGCCGGAGTACATTTTTCTCTTTGTCCAGCTCGAGCGCAAAGGCAAGCTGACACCCAAGGCGCTCGTTCATCGTGTCTCTCCCGGCCGCGGCGATGCGGAATCCGCTATGCCGATGAAAGCGGCGTTTAAGCCGCGCTTCGGCCCTTGGGCGCGGTGCGAAAACAGGCGCTTTGCATTCCGGTAGGTGCAGACGCCGCTGTCAAAAATTTCCTGTACGCCCGCGTGCTCGAGGAGAAGGCGGTTTGCGAGCGCAAGATCCAGCTGCCAATGCCGCGCGCCGTCCTCCCCGGTGTGCGGCGCCGTGAAAATCTTTTCGATGTCCCGCTCGGGGAAGGTCGCCGCAAACTGAATCCGCACGGCCTCGCTCGTCTCATAGCAGGCCGCCGAAATGCCCGGACCTATGCCCGCAATCACATCCGAAGGTCTGGTTCCGTAGGCCTCCTGCATCTTCTCGAGGCCGCAGAGCGCAATGCGATCCACCGTGCCGCGCCAGCCCGCGTGCAGCAGGGCAACTGCCTGGTGCGCGGGGTCGTAGAGATAGAGCGGCAGGCAGTCCGCGTGGTAGGTCACCAGCGTGATGCCCGGCACATTGGTCATAATCCCGTCGACATTGTCATAGGGGCGCGGAAAGCGGACACCCGCGCCGCGCTCGGCCATCGTAATTTCTCTGATATTGGTCGTGTGCGTCTGCTTTGCTACGGTCAGAGAGTCGTAGCTCACGCCGAGCGCCGCGGCCATGCGGCGGTAATTTTCTCGCACATGCTCCGGGTCGTCGCCGCGGTCAAACGAAAAATTCATGGTTCCGAGATAGTCCTCGCTCACGCCGCCCTGCCGGGTTGAAAAGCCGTGGCGGAGTTTCGGATAGGCCCGAAAGGCCGGAAAATAGAGATAGCTGAGCTCGCCTACCTCGGCTACCTCCATCTGATGCCCTGTCTCAAACTGCCAGGGGGGAAGCTGATAGTCTGCCATGCGATACACTCCTTTCCTTTGCCTCCACTGTACACCTATGCGCGCCGGGCGTCCACTGTGAACTAGAGTCTTGTCTCCCGAAACGCATCCCGAAGCCAGGTCAGCTCCTCGCCGAGTATTCCGATGGCGTCAAAGCGCACCGGCGTGTTCTCGGGTAAGTGCTGCTGATAGAGGTACTGCCGCGCCGCGAGAAAGAGCCGCCGCCGCTTCCCGCTGTCGATGGCGGAAAACGGGCTCCCGTCTTTTTTGCTGCTGCGGTACTTGACCTCAAAGAAAATGAGATACCTGCCGTCGCTGCCGATCAGATCAATCTCACCGCCCCGGCAGTAAAAGTTCCGGGCGAGAATCTCAATGCCCGCGGCACTGAGGTATGCCGCCGCCTTCTCCTCATACCGCGCGCCGATGTCGCGCGTACTTTGCCGCCTCATGCCTCCTCGCCGCCGAGTTCAAAGTGCGTGAGAAAGGTCTTCCGGTGCACCGGCGTCGCGCCGTATACACGCAGTGCTTCGATGTGTGCTGCCGTCCCGTAGCCCTTGTTCTTCGCAAAGCCGTAGGCCGGATAAAGGGCATCCAGACTGATTAAGAAGCGGTCCCTTGTGACCTTGGCAAGTACCGAGGCCGCCGCAATGCTGAGACTCTTTGCATCACCTTTCACAATGGGCAGCTGCGGAATCGCGACGCCGGGAATGGTCACGGCGTCGTTCAGACAAAAATCCGGCTGCGGTGACAATTTGCCTATGGCCTCCCGCATCGCCTCATAGGTCGCCTGCAATATGTTGATCTCATCAATTCGCGCCGGGGAGACACTCCCGATGCCGTAGCTCACAGCCTTCGCGCAAATCTCATCAAAGAGTGCCTCGCGCCGTGCTTCCGAGAGTTTCTTCGAGTCATTCAGGAATAAAATTTCCGCGCCGGGCGGCAAAATCACGGCCGCCGCGACGACCGGCCCCGCGAGCGGTCCTCTTCCGGCTTCATCGATGCCGCAGATTGCCGCATAGCCTTTGGCAAGATATTCCTCCTCGTAGCACCGGAGGGCGGCAAGCCGCGCCTTCTCCGCCTCGAGCTTCTCACCCTTCAGCGTTCTGAGTGCCATCTGTCTTCTCCTCTGTCGGTGCCTCGAGAGAAATGCGCCCGAGTGCCCCGCTCCGGAATTCGTTAATTACGATTGCCGCCGCCTTTTCCGTATCCGCCGCGCCGCCGGCCCCTAAGCAACCGCGGCGTTCCGCAATCCGGCAGAGCATCTCCGCCGGGCTCTCTGTGCCGGTGAGCGCATAGCGCTCCGCTGCGCCCGCGAGTTTGCCGTTGGCCTGAAGAAAACCGAGCAGCGTCACGGCGAGCTCTGTCTTATCCACAATCATCTCGTTGATCGAGCCGAGGAAGGCTATCTTCTCGCCGATGGCAGGATCCTCAAACTTCGGCCAGAGTATGCCCGGCGTGTCGAGAAGCTCCACCGACTGATGAAAGCGAATCCACTGGTTTCCGCGCGTCACGCCGGGCTTATTGCCGGTCTTTGCGGAACTTCTGCCGGACAGCATATTGATGAGCGTTGACTTACCCACATTCGGGATGCCGGCGACCATCGCCCGGACCGGGCGGTTTAAAATGCCGCGTTTCCGGTCCCGTTCCCGCTTTGCCTCCGCCGCTGCGTCTATGGTGCGCATCAAAAGTTTCCGGTTGCCGCTGCCGCGCGCATCCATTGCGACGCAATGCGCGCCATCCGCCTGAAAGGCGCGCTGCCAGGCCGCCGTCGTCGCGGCATCGGCGAGATCCGCCTTGTTCAGCACAATTACGCGCTCCTTGCCCTGTCCGAGCCGCCGAATTTCCGGATTACCGCTCGAATACGGCGCTCTCGCGTCCAGAAGCTCAATCACCATGTCGACAATGCGCACATCGGTTTCCATCTCGCGGCGCGCCTTGGTCATATGCCCCGGATACCACTGTATATTCATCTCGTTTCCTCTTCTCAGCGAATGCGCCCCAGACTTCGCAGGGGCTGCATTCGGAACCATATTCTGCCGCGTATCATTTTCCGTGTGACATTGCCTATGCTCTCGGAGCGGGAATCCTCGCCCGACTCCAGATTGTCACTCAGCACAAAGTACTCATCTCTCCCGAGCGAAATGCTCTCGCCGACCCTTCCGGGACTCGAGACCTCTCCGAACTGCAGGTAAGCCGGGGTCTCCAAATGCCTTCCGTTCACATAGATCTTGCCGCCCCGGATCACAACACTCTCGCCCGGCAGCGCGACAATGCGCTTAATGTTGGTCTGTCCGCTGTCGCTCTTGAAGAGGACAATGTCAAAGCGCCTCGGCCCGAACAGCTTGAACCCGAAGCGATCCAGGAGCAGGCGGTCGCCGTCCTCCAAAGTCGGGCGCATGCTCTGGCCGTTGTTCACGACCTGAGTCCCAAAGGAATAGACAATAAACCACGCAAAGGCTATGACGGTGACAATCTCCACCAAGAGGCGGCATATACGCCGCAATAAGCTATCTTCCACTTCGTACGAAGGACGCATGAGATCTCCGTTCTATTCAAAAACAGGGCTGTGCCTGTTGTTCTTTTCAATGATCCGTTCATTTCGTGTATTGCATACTTTAGTATACCATGAGAAACATACCGCTATACTTACGATTCCATGAAGCCGACGCTGTTTTTTCGCAACAAAAAGGAAGAACCATCATTTTCCCGTGAAAGATGACAGTTCCCCCCTTGGTGTTCTATATGAATTTTAGATGACCTCTTTGACCTTTGCAGCCTTGCCGGAGAGCTTTCTCAGGTAGTTGAGCTTTGCTCTTCTGACCTTACCGCGGCGGACCACATCCACCTGATCAACGAACGGCGAGCTGAACGGCCAGGTCTTCTCAACGCCGATGCCGTTCGAAATCTTGCGAACCGTAAAGGTCTTTCTGAGTCCGCCGTTCTGAATCTTCATGACGACGCCCTCGAACATCTGGACTCTCTCGCGGTTGCCCTCTTTGATCTTGTTGTGGACACGGACGGTGTCGCCAACCTCGAACTGACCCGGCACACGAATCTGCTCTGCTTCAATCTTCTCTAAAATCGGATTCTGTCTCATTTTCTTTTCCTCCTGCAACATTCGACGTTCTTGCGCGCAATCGTATGCCGCAGCGGAACATCTCTTCATAAACAGCTTTACCAGTCTAGCATAAACCGCCCGATTTCACAAGCGATTTTTCAGGATTCATCCGCACTTTGCTCCGCCTGTGCCTGCAAAAATTTACGGTCCGCCTTGTTAAGCTCCACCTTGGCAAACAGATCCGGGCGGCGCTCCCTGGTTCGAAGCAGGGCCTGCTCCCGCCTCCACTGCGCGACTTTTTTGTGGTCGCCCGAGAGGAGAACCGGCGGCACACGGAGCCCCTCATAGACCTCCGGCCGTGTGTACTGCGGGTATTCGAGGAGATTGCCCTCAAAGGACTCAATCTCGCCGCTCTCTTGATTCGAGAGCACGCCCGGCACCATGCGGCTGATGGCATCGACCATGACCATAGCTGGGAGTTCCCCGCCGGTCAGCACATAATCGCCGATCGAATAGGGCTCGGCGCTAAGAAGCTCGAGGGCGCGCTCATCGACCCCCTCGTAGTGCCCGCAGAGAATCAGAAGAGTTTCCTCTGCCGCGAACATCTTGGCATCCGCCTGTGTGAACTGTCTGCCCTGCGGCGTCACATAGATGACCCGCGGTGCCTTCGGCAAGTCCGCCGTCGCGCTGCGGTAACAGCGGAGAATCGGGTCTGCCTGCATGAGCATCCCCGCGCCGCCGCCGTAAGGCGCATCGTCCACATGGCCGTGCCGCTCGGTCGTATAGTCGCGGATATTCCGGATGTCAAACGAGATGAAGCCCCGTTCCTCCGCCCTGCCGAGGATGCTAGTCGAGAGTCCCTGCCGTATCATGTCCGGAAACAGTGTCAGTACGGTAAAGCGCATCAGAGCAGCCCCTCCATGAGATGCACCTTCAAAAAGCCCTCTTCCGGATTCACCTCGAGAATACAGTCCTTGATATAGGGGAGCAGTAACTCCTCTCCGTTTTTCCGCTGCACCGTCACGACTTCGTTGGCGCCGGTCGGCCATATCGCTTTGACCGTGCCGAGTGTCTCGCCCGCATCGGTAATCACCGGGAGTCCGATCAGATCCGCGACATAGAACTCGCCCTTCCGGAGCCGTATGCCCTCTTTCCGCGGCACCCAGAGCTCCATGCCGATGTATTTCCGGATTTCCTCCGGCGTATCAATTCCCTTAAATTTACAGATGGCCATGCGCTTAAAAAAATGGACCGAGCTGAGTTCCAAGAGAACTCCGTCCCGGTCCGTTTTTTCCCCGGTGCGCGTTGCACCTTTCAGGTGCAGTGCGCTCTCCGGGCTTTGCGCATGCACTTGTTTCAGCCTGCGAAAGCGTTCGGGCTCGTCGGAGGTCACAAAGACCTTCGCCTCACCGCGTATGCCGTGCACAGAGCTGATGACACCGATTCTAAACTTGTCTGTCACGCGCGTTCCTCACTTCTTTGTTTCAGTCAATGTCCAACAGGACGTGCTTTGACCGGCGAGCGGAAGCCGCTCTTAAGACAGTGCGAATGGATTTCGCAATCTTGCCGCCCTTGCCGATGACACGCCCCATGTCCGCCTCGGCGACCGAGAGTTTCAGCACAATCGCGTCCTCTCTCTCCTCCTCCGTGACACGGACTTCCTCTGGTCTGTCAACCAGCGCCTTTGCAATGACTTCCACCAACTCTTTCATCGCCTTATTCCGTGATGCCTGCGAGCTTCAGAAGCTTCGCGACGCGCGGTGTCGGCTGCACACCGTTCTTCAGCCACTTCTTTGCCTCTTCCTCTTCGAACTTGATCACGCTCGGCTCCTTGGTCGGATCGTAGAGGCCGATCTCTGCGATGAAGCGACCGTCACGCGGGCTTCTCTCGTCCGCGATGATGATGCGGTAAAACGGTGCCTTCTTCTGTCCCATTCTGCGAAGTCTCATCTTAACTGCCATTGTAGTTTCCTCCTAAAAATCGTTGATTTGTATTTGCAATGCAAAATTTGCAGTGATACCGAACTTAAAAACCGAGCTTTCCGAACAGTCCGCCGAGCCCGCCGCGTTTCTTATTCTTCATCATACCCGGAAGCTGTTTCATCATCTTCCGCATCTGCTCGAACTGCTTGACCATGCGGTTCACCTCGTTGATATCCACACCCGCGCCCCGCGCAATGCGGTTCTTCCGCGACGGATTCAGAATCGACGGGTTGGCTCTCTCTTCCTTGGACATCGAGAGTATCATCGCCTCGACGCGCCCCATGTGACTCTCGTCGATCTCCGGCATGTTCGCACCGGCCGTCGGCATCATCGCCATGATACCCGCGATACCGCCGAGCTTCTTGACCTGCTTCATCTGGTCTAGAAAATCGTTGAAGTCAAACTCCGCCTTCTTGAGCTTTTCGCTCATGCGGCGCGCCTCGGCCTCGTCGACCTCCGCCTGCGCCTTCTCGATCAGCGAGAGAATATCTCCCATGCCGAGAATACGGGATGCCATGCGATCCGGATAGAACTGCTCGAGGTCGGAGAGCTTCTCGCCCATACCGACAAAGAGAATCGGCTTGCCGGTGACCGCCTTGATCGAGAGCGCCGCACCGCCGCGCGTGTCGCCGTCGAGCTTGGTCACAATCACGCCGTCCACGCCGACCTTGTCCTCGAAGGTCTTCGCGACATTGACCGCTTCCTGACCGGTCATCGCATCGACCGTGAGCAGCGTCCAGTCCGCGCGAAGCGCTTCTTTGATGCGCCCGAGCTCCTCCATCATCTGCTCGTCAATCTGCAGACGACCCGCGGTATCGACAATCAGGATATCGTTGTGCTCCTGCCGCGCCTTCTCGAAGGCCGCGCGGGCAATGTTCACGGGATCCGCGCCGCTTCCCATCGAGAAGACCGGGACCCCGACCTTTTCGCCGTTTACGCGCAGCTGTTCGATGGCCGCCGGACGGTACACGTCGCAGGCCGCGAGCAGCGGTCTGTGTCCCTTCGCCTTTAACTTTCCGGCGAGCTTGGCGGCTGTGGTCGTCTTACCGGCACCCTGAAGACCCGCCATCAGAATCACGGTGATGTCCCTGTCCTGTGCCATCTTGATTTCCGTCGTCTCGGAACCCATGAGCTTGATCAGCTCTTCGTTGACAATCTTGACGACCTGCTGCCCCGGTGTCAGGGACTCAAGCACTTCGGCGCCGACCGCGCGCTCTTCGATGCTCTTCACAAACTGCTTGACGACCTTGAAGTTCACATCCGCCTCGAGAAGCGCCATGCGCACTTCCTTGAGGGCGGCCTTCGTATCCGCCTCGCTGAGCTTTCCCTTGCCGCGGAGGTTGCGGAACACGCGCTGTAACTTTTCGGTTAAACTCTCAAATGCCATAGGCTTCCTCCTTAGCGCGCTGTGAGCTGCAAGAGCTCGTCCGTGAGTTTCTGTATTGCCGGGAGCGCCGTCTCTCTGTTGCCGCCTGCACACTCGGCGAGAATCGCGGAAAGGATGCGTTGCTCTTCGCGGAATTTTTCCGCAAGATGCAGTTTCTCCTCATACGCGTAGAGCTGCTCTTCGGTGCGACGCACGAGATCCGAGACGCCCTGGCGGCTGATGCCCGCCTCCTTCGCGACTTCGCTGAGAGAACAGTCGAGAAAGACGACCGCCTCAAACATATGTCGCTGGTGCTCGGTCAGGAGCTCTGCGTAAAAGTCAAAGAGAAGGTCGCGATCCGCAAATTTTTCTGCTCTTTCTTTTCCCATGCGTCCCAGTATAAGAAAAGCCGGGAGTGCTGTCAAGTACTTTTCCTTGACACTCCCGGCTCTTTTTATTCTTCCGTTTCCGCGGTGCCCTCCGGAATATTCCAGAGTTTTCTCGGCCCCTTGCGGTTGATGAACATCGCCTGCGTCTTCGAGTAGGGAAACTTCTGGCTCGTGTAGAGGCCGTAGTAGCCCGACAGCGTGAAGCAGACAGCAATCGCAAAGGCATAGTACGGCATGCCCGCAAAACCGAACAGCTCGAAGGTCATGAGCAGCGAGGTGAAGGGGCTGTTCGTCATACCCGCAAAAAAGGCCGCGACACCTATGCCCGTGTAGAGCGGCACCGGCAGGCCGAACCAGCCGGCAAAGGCCGCGCCGAAGCAGGCGCCTATGGTGAGGGTCGGCACAATCTCGCCGCCCTTAAAGCTGCCGAAGAGGCAGGCGCAGGTGAATATCATTTTAAAGAGAAAGCTGTACCAGGCCGCCTCGCCCCGATAGGCCTTCTCAATCAGCGCAAAGCCGCCGCCGTTAAAGTCGAGCGCGTGCGTGAAGAACTGCTGGTTCAGCGCCGTCAGGCAGAGCAGCGCGACCGCGCCGACTACGCCGCGCATCCACGGGTTCGGGAAACGCTCCGCCGTATAGCGGTGTCCGCGATACAGAAGAATGCTGAAGGCCATCGCGAGAACGGCGCAGAGCACCGCAAAGAAAATGACCATGACCGCGCCGCGCAGGTTAAACGCCGGCACTTCCGTGACCGGGAAGGCCTCGCCGTAGACACCGAAGCGCACCGAGACATGGGCCGCGATAAATGCCGCGAAGAGGCAGGGAATCAGCGCCGCGTAGTACATGATGCCGATGGAAATCATCTCCATCGGGAAGATGGCCGCCGCGAGCGGCGTCCCGAAAATCGCGGCGAAGCAGGCGGACATGCCGCACATAATCGCGATGCGCTTATCCTTCTCGTCCATGCGAAACGCCTTGGAGAGCACTTCGCCGAGGCTTCCGCCGATCATGAGCGCCGCGCCCTCTCGTCCGACCGAAGCGCCGACCAGATGCGAGAGCACCGTCGAGAGAAAGATGAGCGGCGCGGTCTGCACCGTGATGTGTTTGCCCTCGGTGATCGAGTCGATGACAGTGTTGGTGCCGCCGTTTTTCTCCTCGTGTAAAAGCTTCTCGAGCCCCACAATCAACATCGCCGAGAACGGCGCGAGCAGCAGAAACTGCGGATGTGCGTTCCAGTTTGCGGTTCCGAAATCAACGCCCTTCCGGAACAACATGCCGATAAAACCGACCAGCAGGCCGGTGACAATCGCGTAAAGCGTCCATTTTACGAAATAGAGCAGGTTGCTCTTTGCCGACTCATTCACCGTAGGTCCCCTTCGAGCGCACAAGTTTCGGGCGATACCCCTCTTTCTTCAGGCGCTCACAAATTTTTTCTTTGTGTTCGGTGCCAAAGGCCTCCATCGTGATACGGAGTTCCACCGCCGCATTGCGGTTGATGCTCACAAACTGGTTGTGCTCGAGTTTAATCACGTTGCCGCTCTCCTCAGCGATGACCTCGGCGACGCGCGCAAGCTGGCCGGGCTTATCCGGGAGCAGCACCGAGACGGTAAAGATGCGGTCTCTCTGAATGAGGCCGTGCTGAATCAGAGACGCCATCGTAATCACATCCATGTTGCCGCCCGAGAGAATGCTCACAATCTTCTTGTTCTCGACATCGAGGTGCTTCAGCGCCGCGACGGTCAGAAGACCCGAGTTCTCGACGATCATCTTGTGGTTCTCGACCATGTCGAGGAAGGAGACAATCAGCTCATTGTCCTGAATCGTTATGATGCCGTCCAGGTTCTTTTGGATATAGGGGAAAATCTTCTCGCCGGGCCGCTTCACCGCAGTGCCGTCCGCAATCGTGTTGGCACTCGGCAGCGTCACGACCTCGCCCGCCGCGAGCGAAGCCTTCATGCAGGCCGCATTCTCCGGCTCCACGCCGATCACATGGATGTTCGGATTCAACAGTTTCGCGAGAGTCGAGACGCCGCTCGCGAGGCCGCCGCCGCCGATCGGCACGAGAATGTAGTCGACCGTCGGCAGCTCTTTCACGATTTCCATCGCGATGCTGCCTTGGCCGGTTGCGACCGTCAGGTCGTCAAACGGATGCACAAAGGTGGCGCCGGTCTCGGCCGCAATCTCATAGGCGCGCTTTAACGCGTCGTCAAAGACATCGCCGGAGAGCACAACCTCCGCGCCGAGCGCCTTGGTGCGGTTAATCTTCATGAGCGGTGTCACCGTCGGCATGCAGACCGTCGCCTTCACGCCCGCGAGCTTTGCCGCAAAGGCGACACCCTGCGCGTGGTTTCCCGCCGAAGCGGTAATCAAGCCTTTTTCCCGTGCACTCTCATCCATCGTCGAAATCTTATAGTAAGCGCCGCGCACCTTGTAGGCGCCGGTCTGCTGCAAATTCTCCGGCTTAAAGTAAACCTTGTTGCCGCTCTGTCTGGAAAAGAAGTCCGAGTAAACCAACTTGGTCTCCTTGGTCACCTCGCGGACTCTGTCGCTTGCCTCTTCAAAAGCCTCCAATGTCATCGGTTCCATACCGCTTATGCCTCCTCTTCACTCTCTCTGTCCGGCTCTCTGGCGAACAGCGCCTCGACATACTGCCCTGCGTCAAACTTTCTGAGATCGTCAATCTTCTCACCGACGCCGATGTACTTGACCGGCAGCTTTAACTCCGCCTGAATCGCAATCGCGACACCGCCCTTTGCGGAGCCGTCGAGCTTGGTCAGCACGACACCCGAGATATCGCAGATGTCGCCGAACTCCTTCGCCTGCTCGATTGCGTTCTGGCCCGTCGTGCCGTCGAGTACCAAAAGGGTCTCTCTCCGGTACTCCGGCAGCTCCCGCTGCACCACGCGGTCAATCTTCCGTAGCTCTTCCATCAGATTCTTCTTGTTGTGGAGTCGGCCCGCCGTGTCGCAAATCAGAAGATCCGTGCGCCGCGCGCGCGAAGCCTGGCAGGCGTCGAAGACGACCGCGGCTGGGTCTGCGCCTGCCGTCGCCTTGACCATCTCGACCCCGGCGCGCTGCGACCACGCCTCCAGCTGCTCAATAGCCGCCGCACGGAAGGTATCCGCACCGGCGAGCAGCACGCGTCTGCCGTCTGCCTTCGCCTGCGCCGCCATCTTCCCGGCGGTTGTCGTCTTGCCGACACCGTTCACACCGATTAAGAGCAACACGGAGGGGGTCTTCTCAAAGTCATAGGCATTTTCGCCGAGGTCCATTCTGGACTTGATGCTCTCGATCAGAAGATCCCGGCAGGCGCTCCGCGCCCGCACATGTCTTTCCTCTGTCATGGCGCGCAGCTCTTCGAGAATTTCCTCTGTCGCGCGGACGCCCACATCGCCGGTAATCAGAATCTCTTCGAGTTCATCATAAAAGTCATCGTCCACTTCTCCGGGTCCATTGAACAAATCGTCCAGGCCGTAGACCACTGCCTTGCGAGTCTTCTCGAGTCCCGCCACAAGGCGGCTGAAAAATCCCTTTTTCTCTTCTGCCATTGTTCCTCCTACTTGTCCAGCTGGTCTTCAATGAGGCTCACCGAAACCAGCGCAGAGACGCCCTTCTCCTGCATCGTGATGCCGTAGAGGCGGTCGGCCGCCACCATGGTGCCGCGCCGGTGTGTAATCACGATAAACTGCGTGTTCTTTGCGAGTTTTTTTAAATACTGCGCGTAGCGATCCACGTTCGAGTCGTCGAGCGCTGCCTCGATCTCGTCGAGGAGCGCAAACGGCGAGGGCTTTAAGTTCTGAATCGCAAAGAGCAGCGCAATTGCCGTGAGTGCCTTCTCGCCGCCCGAGAGCTGCATCATATTCTGCAACTTCTTGCCCGGCGGCTCCGCGATAATCGCGATGCCGGCCTCGAGTAAATCGACGCCCTCTTCGAGCCTGAGTTCTCCCTTGCCGCCGCCGAAGAGCTCGCGAAACACCTGGTTAAAGGCGCGCTGAATGCTGCGAAAGCCCTCGGCAAAGCGCTTCCGCATACCGATGTCCAGCTCTTCAATGACTTTCCGGAGTGCGTCCTCGGCGCGTTGCAAATCCTCGCACTGCGCACTGAGGAAGTTGTGGCGCTCCGAGACCTCTTTGTAGTCCTCGATTGCGTTCACATTGACATTGCCGAGCGCGCGCATCGCGTCTTTCTTCTCGCGTATCGTACGGCGCGTCTCCTGCATGTCGCCGAAAGACGGATCTCTGTACTGTCTCGCGCCCTCTTCGGTCAAGTTGTACTCGCCGAGGATATAGGCGCACTGCGCATCCCGCTGCTCGGTCTCCTTGTCCCGCTGTGCATTCACGCGGAACAGATCTTTTTCGAGTTCGGTGCGCCGCGCCGTGATTTCATCCCGCTTCTCAAAGCGCTTTTTCTGCTCGCCGTTGTGATTGCTCTTCTCGGTCTCAAGCGCCTCCAGTTCGCCCTCCAGAGTCTTAAGCGCGGCTTCGAGACCGGTCAGTGCCTTCTCTTCTTCGGCGGCGCTCCGCTGTTTCTCGGCCGCCGCCTGTCTCGCGGCCTCGCTCTCCCGCTCGAGCGCTTCGACTTCGGCAGCGTAGCGCGTGACCTCGCCTTCGACACGGCGCAGATTCTCGCGGAGGTGCCGCTGCTGCTCGCCGGCGAGACTCGCCGCGACCGCGGTCTCCGACTGCTGCGTGAGCACGGCGCTGTAGGCCTTCCGCTTTTCGTCGAGAAGATCCTGTAACTTATGTATCTCTGCCTCCGCATCGCGCTGCTTCTCCTCAAGGCCCTGTAAATCGCCCTGCAGGCCGCCCCGGTTCATGGCGAGTGCCTCGAGACTGCCTGTGATTTCGCGCCGCTCGGTGCCGAGCTCGCGGAGCTGCACTTCCAGCTCTTCTTTCTTTTCGCGGAGTGTCTGTCTCGAGAGCTCTGCCCGGTTTAAGCTGAGCGATACCTCGTGCTCCCGCTCGCTGAGCGCCTGCAATGCTTCCGTCGCAATGCGAAGCGTATCACGGAGCTCTTTTAACTCCTTCTCCTCAGCCTCGTTCCGGCTTACCAGCTTCTCCTGCGCCTGCCGCAACTCTTCGATTTCGCGGCGGCGGCTCAGAAGATTCGAATTATTCCGGAAGGTACCGCCCGTCATGGAACCGCCCGGATTCAGCTGATCGCCCTCCAGCGTCACCAGGCGGTAACTCTGGCGATACTTTTTCGAGATTGCAATCGCGTGGTCAATCGTGTCGACCACAATATCCCTGCCGATTAGGTTCTCGATCACAACCCGGTAGTGCTCATCGGTCCGCACAAGAGAAGCCGCAATGCCGAGCACGCCGGGCTCTTTTAAAACCGCACCCGGGTCAAAGGGGCGCGGGTGCTGGGCGCTCTGCGGCAGGAAGGTCGCGCGACCGTAGCGATTTTTCTTCAGGAATTCAATAAGCTGCTTTGCCGTCTCCTCGGTGTCGACGACAATGTTCTGCATTCTTCCGCCGAGTGCAATCTCAATTGCCTGCTCATAGCGCTTGTCGACCGAAATGAGATCCGCGACCACGCCGAAAATACCGCGCACGCGGTCTCTAACCCCCATGACGCGCTGCACGCTCTGTCCGAAGCCCTCATAGCGCTCCGTAAAGTTCTGCAGCGTCTCGAGATGCGCGGCATTCGACTGGTATGCCTTCTGCGTCTCACGGAGCAGCATAAGCAACGCGCTCTCGGCTTTCTTACTCTCCGCAATCTTCTCGTTTCGGAGCGCCCTCTCCGATGCCGCCGCCGCTCTCTCATCCTCCAGTGCCTTCGTCTCGGCCTCGGCGCGCTGCAGCGCACTCTCGATGCCGTCAAAATCGGTCTTCAGCTGGAGCAGGCGCTGTGCGCTCTTCGAGGCGCGGATATTCGCTTCCTGCATCATCGCCTCATAGCGCGCGCCGCGGGAACTCATGTCCGCGCGCTCGTTGATCAGCGAAATAACCGCATCTTTTTTAGACTGTAACTCCTCTTCGAGCGCCTTGACGGCAGCGTCCGCCGCCGCTCTCTCTTGCTCTGCCGAAGCTGCGCGGGCAGTCGCCGCCTCGGCTGCTGCCGCCGCTTCCGCCTGCTGTGTACCGAGCGCAGCCCTCTCTTCTTCCCGGCGTCTGCGTTCTTCCTCGCTCCGCGCCCGGCGCAAAGAGATCTCTTCGACCTTCGCCTGCTCGGCCTTTGCCTGCTCGTGCAGCACGGCAATGCGACCCTCCGCGGCGCCTCGCCCGGTTCTCAGTTCCTCGATTTCCCGCCGTTTCCCGGCAATCGCGCTGTCCAGTTCCTCGAGCAGCCGGTCGAGAGACTCGTACTGCCGCTTCAAAGCCTCTTCTTCGCCGACCGCCCGGTCCACTTCGTCCCGCAGAATGGCCGCCCGCTTCTCGATTTCGGCGAGTACCTTTCGCGACGCGTCGCTCTGGAGGAGGAATAAGTTCAGGTCGAGAGCTTTCACCTCATCCCGGAGTTTTAAATACTTCTCCGCGGTCTCCGACTGCTTGCGAAGCGGTTCCACCTGTTTCGAGAGCTCCTGCAGGATATCGGAGACACGCACCAGGTTGTCGTGCTCCGTCTGGAGCTTCTTCTCGGCTGCCGCCTTCCGCTTCCTGAATTTCGTGATTCCCGCCGCCTCGTCAAAGAGTTCGCGCCGCTCTTCCGGTCTGCCGGACAGAATCTTCTCGACCTGGCCCTGACCTATGATCGAATACCCTTCCTGCCCGATACCGGTGTCCATAAAGAGCTCATTGACATCTTTCAAGCGGCAGGGGCTGCCGTTTAAACGGTATTCGCTCTCGCCCGAGCGGTACAGCCGCCTCGACACCGTGACCTCGTCGTAGTCAAGAGACAGAGCGCGGTCGGCATTGTCCAGCGTAATCGCGACATAGGCAAAGCCCTGCGGCTTCCGGTTCGCCGTGCCCGCAAAGATGACATCCTGCATGTTACCGCCGCGGAGACTCTTTGCGCTCTGTTCGCCGAGCACCCAGCGCACCGCATCGCCGACATTCGACTTGCCGGAGCCGTTCGGCCCCACAATGCCGGTCACGCCATGCTGGAACGAGAAACAGATTTTGTTTGCAAACGACTTAAAGCCCTGTACTTCTATGCTCTTTAAGTACATGTGCCGCCCTCCGCAATGCCGAGCGCAAGGAGTGCCGCATAGGCCGCCCGCTGCTCCGCTTCCTTCTTGCTGCTGCCTTCGCCCTCGGCGAGCGGCACGCCGTCCCGGAGCGCCGCAACCGTGAAGCGCTTCAAGTGCTCCGGCCCCTCCTCGCCGCGCAGTTCGTACGAGAGCACGGCATCCTTGTCCTTCTGAATCTCCTCCTGGAGTATGGTCTTTGCGTCGTAAAAATAACGCTTTCCCTCAATATCATTCAGGATAAAGCGGTCAATGTAAGCGCGCGCCGGTGTGAGACCGCCGTCCAGATAGATGGCGCCGATCACCGCCTCCATCGCATCGCTCACGATGCTCGGGCGCAGTCTGCCGCCGGTCATCTCCTCGCCTCTTCCGAGCAGCAGATAGGGCGGAAGCGGAATCTGCTCCGCGCAATAGGCGAGTGCCGGCTCACAGACAAAGCTCGCGCGCAGTTTCGTGAGTTCGCCCTCGCTGAGTTTCGGTTTTTCCCGGTAAAAGAAATCGGAGCTCACGAGCTCCAGCACGGCGTCCCCCAGAAATTCCAGTCTCTCGTTGGAACCCAGATGACCGCTGTGCGCCTCATTCGCAAATGAGGTGTGTGTGAGTGCCAGGACCAACAGTGACCGGTCCCGGAACGTATAGCCAATCTTTCCCTCCAACTCCTCAATGGTCTCGGAATTCAAATCCTTCTCCTCTCATCGCCCGGCAGGGAGCGCGCGAATGGCGCGCTCCGCAGACTCGACAGACTGAATCTTGTCGAGCGCTTCGGGCGGAAAATGCAGGTCAAAGAATGTTTCGAGTGCGAGCACAATGCGGTAGCGCTCCAGGGAGTCCGCGAAATAGACTTCCGTGAAGCTCGCGCCGTCATCGAGCTCTGTGAGCGGGAGTTCCAGTATCTCTGCGACAATGCGCCGAATCTCATCCCTCTCTGACATTCACTGCCTCCGCAATACTCTGTAATACATGCTGCCTCTCAAAGGTCTCGCACTGCAGCACAGCGTTGCAGACCTCCGCCGCCTTTGCGTTGCCGTGCACCTTGACCACAAGACCGCGGAGTCCCAGCATCGGCGCGCCACCATAACGGGAGGCGTCAAAACTCTGCAGCGCCTCTTTGAGCGCCGGCTTGAGTAGCGCCGCACCGATTTTACTCCGCAGATTCGACATGGCAGCCCGCTTGATGATGTGCTGGAAGGTAGATGCGGTTCCCTCGATGGCCTTTAGCACCATGTTTCCGGTAAAGGCCTCCGCGACGCAGACATCCGCCTGCCCGTGCAACACTTCGCGCGCCTCGATGCTGCCGATAAAGTTAATCCCGGGCGTCGCCTTGAGGAGCGGATATGTCTCCTTGACAAGTGCATTGCCCTTCTCCTCCTCGACTCCCACATTCAGGATCGCGACGCGGGGCTTTTCAATGCCGAGCGCCTTCTCCATGTAAAGCGAACCCATCTCGGCAAACTGCACGAGATGCGCCGCCTTCGCGTCCACATTCGCCCCGGAATCGAGGAGCAGCGTCACGCCGCCGTCCTCGGTCGGAATGAGGGGGGCAAACGGCGCGCGCTCCACGCCCGGCAATCTGCCGACCAGCACCTGTCCGCCGACCAGGATTGCGCCGGAATTGCCGGCCGAGACAAAGGCATCCGCTCTCTCCTCGCGAATCAGCTTCATGCCGACCACGAGAGAGGAATCCTTCTTTTTTCGCACCGAAACGACCGGGACATCGCCCGTCTCAATCACTTCCGACGCCGGTACAATTTCGAGGCGTTCCGCCGGATACTGCTGCCCCACCAGCTGTCTCAGGATTTCTTCCCTGCCGCAGAGCAGAATCTTTACCTCCTCACTCTTTTGAAGTGCCAGAAGGCAACCCTTCACAATTTCGCCGGGCGCATTGTCGCCGCCCATTGCGTCCACTGCAACTCTCACCATATGATTTCACCTCTGTGTACCTAATGATAAAGCAAAGCACCCTGCCCCGCAAGTTGTAAAGAAAACCGCCCCGGACTTTCGTCCGGAGCGGTTCATGCATTATTTCGCAGGAAGAAAGGCTCAGTCAGCGACTTTCACGATCTCCTTCTTATTGTACGTCCCGCAGTTCTTGCAGACGCGATGCGGCATCATGAGCTCGCCGCACTTCGGGCACTTGACAAGGTTCATCACGCCCATCTTCCAGTTGGCTCTTCTCTGATCTCTGTGGCCCTTGGAAGATTTATTCTTCGGACAAATCGACATCCTGAAACACCTCCTCACCTCGTAGCGTTAACGGTTATAAACCGCAATCATCCATTTCTGGCATAACAGGCTTAGTGTAATATACAACATCTATCCTGTCAAGCTGTTTATGACACTTATGCGAGCGCTGCCGTCACAATCGCCATCGAATAGACCTCGAGCGCGTTGCAGCCTCTCGAAAGGTCATTGATCGGCGCGTTCAGACCGAGCAGAATCGGGCCGTAAGCGTCGAAGCCGCCGAGTCTCTGTGCAATCTTGTAGCCGATGTTACCTGCGTTGATGTCCGGGAAAATGAAGGTGTTCGCATAACCCGCGACCTTGCTGTCCTTCATCTTGGTGCGCGCGACGGTCGGGGAAACCGCTGCGTCAAACTGCATCTCGCCGTCGATTGCCTCGTCCGGGAAAGCAGCCTTTGCCTTTGCGCAGGCATTTCTCATCTTGTCGACATCCTCGCCGGAGCCGGAGCCCACGGTCGAATAGCTGAGGAAAGCAACCTTCGGGTCAATGCCGAAAATCTTTGCGCAGTTCACGGTCTCGCCGCAGATTTCGACGAGCTCGTCCTCGGTCGGCTTGATGTTGATGGCGCAGTCTGCCATTGCGAGCAGCTCGTTGTCACCGGTTGCGGACGGACGAACCAAGATGAAGCAGGAGGAGACAATCTTGTTGCCCGGCTTGGTCTTAATGATCTGGAGCGCCGGACGGACCGTGTCTGCGGTCGAGTACGTAGCGCCGCCGAGCAGGCAGTCGCCGATGCCCATCTTGATCAGCATGGTGCCGAAGTAGTTTGCGCCGGAGAGAATCTTCTTTGCCTGCTCCGGGGTCACGCCCTTCGACTTTCTGATCTCGCAGAACTTCTCGACCATCTCGTCAAAGCGGTCAAAGTTCTCCGGATCGACAATCTGCGCGCCGCGGATGTTGTAGCCCGCGTCCTCTGCCGCTGCCTCGATTGCCGCCGGGTTACCGACCAGAATCGGCTTTAAGAAGTTGCTCGCCAAGAGACGCGATGCCGCCTCGAGAATACGCGGATCCGTACCCTCCGTAAACACGATGGTCTTCGGGTTCTCCTTGAGCTTGTTAATCATAGTGCCGAATGTATACATAAGGTTTTCCTTTCTCCCGTTCCGGGATGAACCTTGCCGGGGCGCATTGCCCCGTCTGTTTTACTTGGTCAGCTTCAGCGTATCTCTTGCGATTGCGAGCTCCTCGTTGGTCGGCAGGAGGTACACCTGAACCTTCGAGTCGTCGGTCGAAATGAGGCGCTCTTCGCCGCGGACATTGTTTCTCTCATCGTCAATCTTGACGCCGAGGTAGCCGAGGTAAGCGCAGATATTCTTTCTCATGACCTTGTCGTTCTCGCCGACACCTGCCGTGAAGGCAATCGCATCGACGCCGTTCATCGCCGCGACATAAGCGCCGATGTACTTCGCGACGCGGAGCGTGTACGCCTCGAGCGCGACCTCCGCAAGGTGGTTGCCGCCGTTTGCCGCATCGTCAATGTCGCGGAAATCGGAGGAAATGCCGTTGCTTAAGCCCAGGACACCGGACTTCTTGTTCAGGACATTGGTCATCTCTTCGATCGTGAGTTTCTCGTGCTCACAGATAAACTGAATGATTGCGGGGTCAATGTCGCCCGAGCGGGTGCCCATGATGAGACCCTCGAGCGGGGTGAGACCCATCGAAGTGTCGACACACTTGCCGCCGATCGAAGCCGAGACCGAAGCTCCGTTGCCGAGGTGGCACACGACGACCTTTGCGCTCTTCGGATCGAGGCCGCCCTTCCGGATCACCTCACCCGCAACAAAGTTGTGGCTGGTGCCGTGGAAGCCGTAGCGACGCACCTTGTACTTCTCGTAGTACTCGTAGGGCAGTGCGTAGAGATAGGCCTTCTCCGGCATGCTCATACCGAAGGCCGTATCGAACACAGCGACATTCGGCTTGCCGGGCATAGCCGCCTCGCAGGCCTCAATGCCCATGAGGTTTGCCGGATTGTGAAGGGGAGCCAGGTCAAAGCAGTCCGCGATTGCCTTCTTCACGTCCTCATTGACCAGCACAGACTCGTTGTAATATGTTCCGCCGTGAACCACGCGATGGCCGATTGCCGAAATCTCGTCCGTACTCTTGATGACACCGTGGGACGGATCTACCAGCGCCTGCATGACGAGCTCAATTGCCTCCTTGTGGCTCGGCATAGCTGCCTCGACCTTATACTTTTCGCCGCCCGCCGGTGTGTGGGTCAGCAGAGAACCGTCGATGCCGATTCTCTCGCAGAGTCCCTTCGCGAGCACGCTCTCGTTCTCCATATCAATGAGCTGATACTTTAACGAAGAGCTGCCGCAGTTCATGACAAGAATTTTCATTGTGTGTTTCCCCCTTCAACTTTATATTAGTCACAATCTCTGTTATTATAGACCAATGAATAAACGAGTGACAAGACGGAAGGCTGTTTTTTTCAAAATACAGGTCAAAATACAGGAGAGACTATGATTAATCTTGCGCAGGTTGTCGGGATTATTGCTGAATATCATCCGTTTCACAACGGCCATCTCTACCAGATGCGAAATGCGCGCGCGCTGACCGGCGCCTCCTACTGCGTGGTTTTCCTGAGCAGTTACTTTGTGCAGCGCGGTATGCCCGCGATTTATTCGCCCTTAAAGCGCGCCGAAGCCGCACTCCGCGCGGGTGCCGACGCGGTCTTTGAAATTCCGACGCCGTTCAGCTCCTCCTCGGCCCGCGACTACGCGGCCTACGGCGTGAGCCTGCTCGCGGGACTCGGCATCCCGAATCTCTGCTGCGGCACGGAAGATGTCTCGGCCGAGGAGCTCTCGATGCTCCTCGAGGTCATTGACGAGAACTCCGAGGCCTTTCAGCACAGTCTCCGCGAGGGCTTAAAGACCGGGCTCTCCTACGCCGAGGCGCGGGTCAATGCGATTGCCGCCGACCTCTGCCAGGCGGGTGCGGACAACACCCTTTTGCTCCGCACGAGAGAGTTGCTCTCGAAACCGAATAATATCCTCGCCTTTGAATACGCGCGTGCGGCGCGCTCCGAGCGCATTCCGATTCGCCTGACGACCGTCTCCCGAAAAGGAAGCGACTACCACGATCCGATTCTGCAAGGCGATTTCAGTTCTGCGACCGCAATCCGCACCCACATTCTAAACGGCGGCTCCTGGGACGATTTGTCCCGCATGGTGCCGCACAGCGTACAGGAAGTGCTCGCCGAAACGCCCTATCTGAACCCCGACTGCCTCGTGGGTCCGCTCGAGCGACGCGTTCTGGATCTGCTCTACGAGGGCACGGCGCTCTCCACCTTCTCCGATGTCTCGGACGATCTCGCCGATCGCATTGCCAATACAAGCTTCCGCGAGGACGGTTTTGAGGCCCTTGTGAACAGCCTGAAGACCAGACAGTATGCGCACACCCGCGTGGCGCGCGCGCTGACCCACATTTTCCTCGGCATACGGAAGTCGGATGTGCTCCGCTGGAAGAATGCCGCGCGCGAAGAGGCGCTCGCCAAAGACAACTCGGAAGGGACGGAAACTGCGGTTCCGCCGATCGGCGCCGCTCCCTATGCGCGCCTGCTCGGTTTCCGGCGGGATTCCGAGGACCTGCTCTCGATGTTAAAGCAGGCCGCCACCATCCCGATTGTGAGCCGCCCCGCTGCCGCGGGCTCTCTGCTCCGCTCTCCCGCCGCCCGCGACCTCTTTCAGGCCGAGGTGCACGCCGCCGACCTCTGGAATTCGCTCTATTTCTGGGACAGTGGCACGGCGCTGCCGTCCTATCTCCGCCAGCAAATCGTCATTGTGTGACAAAACGCAAGTTCTTTCTCGAACACTTTTGTGGAAAAGAGAGATTTCGTCAAAATTGTCGGAAAATTCCTTTGGCTGTGTTACACTGGTAAAAGGAGGTGGACTATGTATCAGTTAAACGATATTGTTGTCTATGAAAGTTCCGGCGTGTGCCGCATTTGCGACATCCAGGAGCTCTCCTTCTCCGAGGATACAGCACCGAATACCTATTACATTCTGGCGCCTCTCTTCTCGCCCGGCGACGTCATTTACACCCCGGTCAACAGCACAAAAACCGTCTTCCGCCCCGTCATCTCGAGAGAAGAAGCGCTGGAGACCATACGCGCGGTGCAGGGAGAAGAGATTGCGAGCTACGAGGGCATGCGCTCCTCGGAACTGGAGTACCGTTACCGGCGCGCCCTGCAGGGCTTCCACTGGGGCGACTTACTTCGTCTGTTGCGCGCCATCAACCGAAAGATGCAACGCGCGCGCCGTTCCGGCAAAAAAGGCAGTGAAGTTGACCGCCGCTTTCAGCGGCGCCTCGATTTTCTCGTGACCGGCGAACTCGCGGTCGCGCTGAATGTCTCGCAAGAGGAAACACGCAGCCTGCTCGAACGGGAACTTGAACTTGTCTAAACCTTTCGACATCAAAAAAGACTAGCGAAAGGGAGCGGTGAATTGAGATAACATTGAAGCAAGAAACGGCATAGCCAAACGGCTATGCCGTTTCTTGCCCCAAATCAGTAAGGTGTAGAAAGTTATTGCCGTCTTTCGTGAGAAAACCACTCTTATGCAAGAGCTTGACTGCATGGCTGACGCTCGGCTTAGAAATACCAATGGTATGAATATTGCTTTCAGGTAATCCTCCTCAGAAAGTATGGAGTTTCATTAGGCTCCTCCTGTATTACAACAGCCCGGCTTTCTCAAAATGTTTTTTCAAAATTCGGGTGGAAAGCACCGCACCAAGGAAGCTGGTTACAACCGTTAATGCTACCATGATAAAAAACATAGGCCATGTGAACATCTTTAAGTAAACAGCGAGGGCTTCATCAGTCAGATGAAAAATCTCCTGCCTGTCGATCAAGTATTGCGCATTGGACAGGTACATAGGAAGTGTATATCCGGCAGAATGAAGTGTGCAGCCGAGAACATATGCAAAGATCAACACCTTTTTATTCTTATAATGATTGGCGCTTACTACGATCTCTGCCATGAGCCAGCCGACAACGGATGCTATAACACCGATCACATTTGCAGCCATAAGACCCGGAAGCGCGCTGATTGTTCCCATAATCAGAAAGGTTCCTCTTTTTCTGACCTTTGAAACGAGCAGCATGTAAGCAATAGACGTGAAGAAAACGGTTATAGGTATATTGGCAACCGTTCCAACGAGCGTCATTCCGGCAGCTCCGCCAATTACAAAAAAGATAACAAGACTGATGGCGGCAAAAATGCCAATGGTAATAAAATCACGGATGTCCAACTTTTCTGTTTTGATGGTGTTCATTCTGAATACCTACTCATTTGAATTGTAAATAGACTAGTACGGCAACGATCAGAGTTGATACTATCCCAATGATGTAGTCAAGTGTTTTCAGCTTTAGCGGATAAAGAATCGTCTGTTCATTCATGTGTTCAAAGCCTCGAAGCAGTGCGGACGCCGCTAATTCATCCGATGTGCGGAGGCTTTTCATCAGGATCGGGATGAACAGGTATTCCACCATTCGCACGGGATGAATGACAAATTGCATCGGTGACAGGGAAACCTTCCGAATCCGCAGGCTGTCCTTTAGATTGTGATAGTCCTCCCGTATCGTTGGAAAGAAGCGCAGCGCCACCATAATCGGAATGGCGGCAGCGTCCGGTATCTTCATCTGCTGCATGGCGGACAGCACATAGGGAAATGTAGTCATTCTGACAAAGAAACTGCCCATCATCAACAGAACGACCAGCTTTTGAGCGAAATAGCTGAGTGATACGACAACAAGCATGGCGCTTGTGTTATGAATCTTGTCCACGTTCGCCATGAGCAAGGCAACGGCAATGTAGATGAAGAGATACAAGACGAACGGCTTGTATGCCTTTGCGGTAAGCAGATAAACTGCGGCTACCGCGCAGATGATATGCGCGGTCATGGCCTTGTTCATAAACATGGCCGTTGTTCCGAGCAGAATTACTACAAATCCAACAATCCGTGGGTCTAATGCAGGCTTAGTCTTATCCAGAAGAAGCACCCCCTTTCCGAAGCAGACAGAGCACCGTGTCTTTGCTGTTTTCTGTCAAAGGGAAGTCCTGATCTATTTTCCCTTCGTTCAGACAGAGCACGCGATGGCAGGCTGTCAAGATAAATTCGTAGTCGTGTGTAATCACGAAAACTACACGGTTTTCCCTCGCAAGCGATTCCAACTCCGCAGCGACACGAAGCATATTCCCGCGATCCAAACCGCTGGTCGGCTCGTCAAAGAATAGTACGCGGCTGTCCGCTTTCAAGGCTCCGGCTATCGTGAGCCGTTGCTTTTGCCCTCTGGAAAGGGCGGCGGGATGATCCTCTCTTTTTTCCCAAAGAGAGAGCTTTTCCAATATCGCTTGGTCTTCTGTATCATCCGATTTCTTCATACTGACTCCGATTCGCAGCTCGTTTAACACGCTGTCACCAAAGAGCTGATAATCGGAATCCTGCATAACAAAGTAAATCTGGCCGATGCGCTTTTTTCGTGAAAGTTGTCTTTCATTGATAGCGATTGTCCCGGCGCTTTCTTTCAGCAGCCCACAGCACAGTTTAGCAAGGGTTGTTTTTCCCGCTCCGTTATCCCCGATGATGCCTATGATTTCTCCGCTGTACGCATCAAAAGAAATATCATGCAAAAGCGCAACCTCCGCCTGTGAGCACCTCTTGCGCCGCCCATAGTCAAAGGACACATGGGAGAGGGATAGAATCGGTCTTGCTTCCTTCTGCAAATCTGACGGATGTGGATAAGGCATAAGTGCATCGAGGCTGAAATTCCTCAATTCGAGCCGCTTAAGATCACTGTCGCTTAATGAAAGCGTTTCTTGCCTGCTGAAATCGTCTCGTATGACGCCATCTTTCAAGAAAAGCATGCGATCCAAAAGGTCGGCTAAATAGAAAACCCTGTGTTCCAGTACAATCAAGGTTTTTCCCTCGCTTTTCAGCTCCGCAAGGATATCGTGCAGCTCCATGATTGCTCGAAAGTCCAAATTCGCAGAGGGCTCGTCGAATACATAAATATCCGGGGTCATAGCGTAACAGGAGGCGAGAGACACCTTCTGCATCTCTCCGCTGGACATCTGAAAAATGCTTTTGCCTATTAGTTTGGATATATTGATCCTTTCGATACTGTTCTTTGTTCGCTCCCACACTTCTTCACGCGTCAGCTTCATGTTGACGCAGCCAAAGGCAATCTCATTTGTCGTGTCCGTCATAAAAAACTGACTGCGCGGATCTTGGAAAACAGAGCCAACGATTGTTCCAAAGTCGCGCAAAGCAAAATCCTCAGTATTCCTGCCGTTCAAATAGACCTCTCCGCTAAAGGTGCCCTCATAGAAGTGCGGGACAAGCCCATTGATGCAGCGGGAAAGCGTTGTTTTCCCGCTGCCGCTTGCGCCGCTTATCAATACAAAAGAGCCTTTTTCTATTTTGAGGTCAATATCGTGAATAGCAGACCGGGAATGACCCTGATACTGATACGATACGCCCCGCAGCTCAACCGCATAATTCTTCATTTGCGCTGACCTCCCTGCTGCCGCGAGCGTTCCACAGCTTGTGGTAGTATCCGCCGGTATCCGATAGCAAGGTTTCGTGCTGCCCTGACTGAACGATACGTCCGTCTTGCAATACCAAAATCTGATCCGCGCTGCGAATTGTGCTCAAATGATGGGCGATTACCAAAACTGTCCTGTCTCGTGCAAGCTCCGAAATGGCCTCCTGAATAAGAGCCTCGTTGATCGGATCGACATTGCTTGTGATTTCGTCCAGAAGCAGGATTGGGGCGTCTTTCAAAAAGGCTCGCGCAATAGAAATCCGCTGCTTCTGTCCGCCGGAGAGCCCTACACCGTTTTCTCCGATCATGGTCTGATACCCATCGGGAAGCGACAGGATAAAGTCGTGGATGCGGGCCTTTTTTGCAGCTTCAATGATTTCTTCCTGTGTAGCTGCCGCCTTTCCCAACCGGATATTCCCCTCTATGGTATCCGCAAAGAGCTGGACGTTCTGCATGACGATGCTGACAGAGCCTAAAAGCTCGTCGTAGCTCATATCCCGTACATCCACGCCACCGATACGGATTGCTCCGTTCGTTACATCCCAAAAGCGCAACAGTAGATTTGTAATCGTTGTTTTGCCGGAGCCGGAACCGCCGACAAGCGCGGTAAGTGTTTGCGTCGGGGTGTGGAAAGAAATGCCGTTCATGGTAAAGCCGCCTTCCTCATAAGAGAAAGTCACATCTTCAAAGTCAATCGAGTATTCCGAGGGAGAAACAGGGGTTTTCGGCTCCGTGACGGTTTCAGCTTCGGTAATCTTCTTGATGCGGCGATAGCTGTCTGCTGCCGTCAGATAGTTCGCCCAATGGCTTTCCAACGCAAGGAAAGGCTTGTAAAACTCCCTGCTGATAATGGCAAAGAGCAGAAAACCGTAAACAGGGATACTGCCCGCCAGTATCAGGAGCAGCCCCGCAGCGAGCATAATCCAAAAGGATACATCTATTAGGAAGCCATAAACAGACAAGACCGCCGCCCGATTTCTGGATACGGCTTTGCTGCTCTGTCCGAAGTCGCGGGCTGTCTGTTCAACCTTTTCCTCAAAGTGGCGGCTTTCGGAAAAGGCTTTCAGGAGGGGAATCCCTTTTACATATTCCACAAAGACACTCGCCATATCGGCAAGATCATTCCCAGCTTCTTTTTCTAACCGCTCCCCGCGCTTCAAGCCCAAAACGAGGAACAGAATCGCGACAGGCAAGGCCGAGACCATAAGCAGCGCCATTTTCGGGCTGTATATAACCAGCGCCGCAAGCAAGACAACAGACACGATAAAGTCGGCAAGCATCCGCGTCCATATATGGCCGACGACCATTTCCATTTTGTCTACATCTTTATGAATGATGGTACTGATTTCACCCAAACGCTCGTTGGTATAAAAGCCAAGCGAAAACTCCTTCAGGCGACAAATGATATTTTTGCGTATCTGAAAGACAATATCAAAGCCCGCGTGGTGCTTTTGTACATCCGCAAGTATATTGCTGCCGCCTTTTATCAGTAGGCAGGCGACCAATGCAACCCAGTACCACATCAACACGCCGTTGCCTGACATGACGGATTCCAAAGATTTCAGAACAATGTACATCATAGCGATCCCTGAAAGGGCATACAGGGTAAAACCCATGACGGAGAGCAATAGAGAGCGTTTACCGCTGGAGGTAAGGGTATTCCATATTTCCTTAATCAAAGGGACACCTCCTTGATTTTCCAATTATCCACCTTGTTTTGATTCTCCACCATCTTCCGATACAGGGCGCAGCGGTCGAGCAGCTTGTTATGCCTGCCAGTATCCACAATCCGTCCGCTGTCCATGACGACAATCTGATCTGCGTCACGGATGGTGTTTAAGTGGTGAGCAATCATAATGACTGTTTTATCGCGGCTTAAATCGTCGATTGCCGACTGAATATATGCTTCGTTTTCCGTATCTACCGCTGCGGTTGCTTCGTCCAAAATGATGATTGGTGCATCCTTCAGAATCATACGGGCAATGGAAATACGTTGTTTCTCACCGCCGGAGAACTTGATGCCTGCCTCTCCCGCCATGGTCTGATAGCCGTTTGGCAGTAACATGATAAAGTCGTGGATGCGCGCTTTCTTTGCAGCATCCATGATTTCTTCCATCCCGGCATCCGGTTTTCCGATCCGTATATTCTCCTCCATACTTAAGTTAAATAGAAAGACCTCCTGTTGAACGATAGAAAAGAGGCGGTTCAACTGCTTTTCAGAGAAAGCTGCAGCATCTTCTCCCGCTATGGTGATATGTCCATCTGTCGGTTCCCAAAAGCCCATAAGCAGGTTTGCCAGCGTACTTTTACCGCAGCCGGAAGCTCCGACCAGCGCGGTTTTGCTGCCTTTCGGAAAACGAAGATTGATGTCCTCCAATACCTTCCCGTCGCTGTTATAAGCAAAGCTCAAATCTGAAATAGCGACTTCGCCATTGACCGGTTCTTTGCTTTGCTCCGGTCTTTTTGATACAGAAACGCCCAGAATCGACCAAATCCCTTCCATGGCCTGCTTGAACACAATCTCGTAATGCTGAAAGGTTGCGACCTTGGTAATAGAGGATGTAAACAGACCTCCTAAAACAATCGCAAGAATCAGTCGCGGAAGCTCAATCTGCCCGACAGAGAGAAGATAGGTACCGAGAATCATCACAAGGACAACGCCGGATTCCATGAACAGGATAATCAATCCCATTGGGATAGAAATCCCTGCCATGGATTTTTTAACCCAGTAATCATAGTCTTTTGCGGACTGGATCGTTTTTTCTGTCTTGTTTTCTTCCTTGCCAAAGGCTTTAATGACGGAAATATTTGAAACATATTCCATGACGTTTTCTTGCATTTTTGTCACGGAATCCGCATATATTTTGAAATTCTTTGTCCAAAGCGGAGCAGAGATTTTTTTTGTGATCCACATTAGCGGAAGCCCTACAATCATTACGAGAGCCAGACGCCAATCCACCCATAGCATAATGAGGAAAACGGCAGCGGGAAGAATGGTAGCGGACATGATTTCCGGCAAGCCGTGAGCGAGATATCCTTCCACCTGTTCTACGTCATGCTGCACAATATTTGTCAGGTCGCCCGTCTTTCGTTCCTGAAAAAAACCGAGAGAAAGTTTTTTCAGATGTTGGATAATTTGCAGTCGTAAGTCCGTCAGACAGGTATACGCTGCTTTGTGTGCTGTCCATGTCGCAAAGTAGGAGCAGACAGCTTTTCCTATAAAACAGATCAGCATTGCCCCGCATTCAAAAAAGATATGCTCTCTCGTTAGTGAAGCGGCAAAATATAAGCCAATCATGTGGATTAAAAGCACCTGTGGGATCAGATCAAAAACTGTTTTGCAGCACAACATAATGTTAGACAGCCTGCTTTTCCCCGTTACCTGTCTTACAAGTTCCAGTTGGTTTGTCATGTATTACAACCTCCCTTTAATATCGAATTGTAATTCGGTATTTGCTTAAAAAAAATAGTTATTCACTCTAACGCGCCGGTGAAAAAACAGGGTCTATGCTTATCTAAAACGACTAAGCATAAGACCCATTTTTTTTATAGAGAGTTTACTCCCTCATAGTAGCATTTGGTTACCAGAGAAAGCATAGTATGGGCAAACTCACGATCTTTATAGTGCCTTGCTACCTCCAAAATGCCTTCCGCAAAATTGCTGGCAAGGATATGACAGAGCATGTCATTATAGGAGACATGTGTTTTTTTGTCGAGTTGTCGATGGATATGCTGTTCAATAGAGTGAATCAGCTGATCTTTCGCGTATTCATACTTTGTCCCCTGACTTTTATCCATGAGAATTACAAAGATTTTGTGATTCTCCAATAAATCAAGGATATAATCTTCAGCAACATCCCTGTACTTTTCCGAAGGGAGTCCCGCAGCTTGCTCTTCTTCTGCAGCAATTTTGTCAAAGTTTATCCGTAAAGAGGAAGCAATCTTATCAAACAGTTCTTCTTTGTTTTTATGGTAATTGTAAATCAAGCTGACCGGGATTCCTGCCTTGTCAGCTATTTCTTGCATTTTTGCGCTGCGATAGTCTTTTTCATAGAACACATCTACACCAGCTTGGAAGATACGCTCAAAAACTTCGTCTTTTAATACTTGCGGCATAAAACCACTCTCTTTCAAAACAGAATACTAATTCGCTTTTCATGATACAGTGTAATTGGGCTAAAGTCAAGAGGGTTCTCGAACCTTAACAAAAGGGTATAGTCCCAATCCTCTGGCAAGGACATCATTTGTGAAAACAGCCCCTTTGCCTTTAGAAAAAGCTCCCTGTTTCGTAAATGGTGGTTGCTCATTACGGTATAGCCCTTATTTCGCTCTCCCCAGAAAACTGCCATCGTCTCACCTCCTTTACTCGTTTGGTTGTTACGCAATAGAACGATGGTTTTGAGGAAGTAACGGTAGGCGCGAAAAAAGCGACATAGACTTCTGACTGAAAATCTATGCCGCCGACAAAAACGAAAAGGAATGCTCCTTGCGGAAACATCCCTTTTTCGCTCGATTATTCGATTTTTGCCTCACCTGTTTGCCCACTGCCATAGAAAATCGTTGATTTTACTACATTTTCTCATATTTTCTTATGTAAGTGTGCATAACCGCTAGTCTTTTTTTTGTTGCCACGCCATCTCCCAAAATTTGAGCTCATAGCGGGAGCAGTTCAGAAAAATATCCCGGAGGCGCTGCCGCTTTGCGGGCACGGCGGCTTCCGTCACCGCGTTCAGTGCGGCAACGAGCTTCGCATTCTCCGCCGCATAGCTCTCCGAGGCGTATTCCCGCACCCACGCGCCGTAAAAGGGATCGCTGCCCGCCTTCGGATTCTCTGCGAGCATGCGCTTTGCAATCACCTCATAGCTGTAGGCGCAGGACAAAATCGCCGCCAGAATTTCCGCCTCTCCGCCCTCGTAGCCGACGCGGAGCATATACGAGGTATAGGACAGGTTGTCGAGTGCGCGCGGCGTGGTTTTCAGCTCCTCCTCACTCACCGAGAGTTTCTCGAAATACCCCCCGTGCACCGCTCTCTCCCGGTTGATTGCCGCGAGATACTCCGAAAAGAGCAGCGCTGTCGAAAGGCTCTCCGCCTTGGCCGCGCCGAGCGCAAACACTTTCGCGTATTCTTCGAGATAGAGAGCGTCCTGAATCAGGTAAAAGCGAAAACGCGCCTTGTCGAGCGTCCCGTCCTGAATGCCGCGCACGAACGGGTGCCGGAAATAAGCGTCCCAAATTTCGGCGGACACAGCGAGCAAATCCTCTGCGGTATTCACTTTGTCTTCTCCTCTTCTTCCAGATAGTTCAGTAACAGCGGACGGTTTAGGCGGTTCACACCGACCGGCGGTATCTCGGCGCCTGTCGGCTCTTTTACGCGCTGCAGCGGCGTATCCGCCGGGAGCACGGGGATGCCCGCTTCCCGGGCGGCAAACAAAACGCCGCTCTCATCGTTTCCCCCCTCCGAGAGGGAAAGCGTTTGCACGCTGAGTCCCTCGCTCTCCATCGTCAGCGCAAGACAGCGATAGGCCGCCGGAAACGCGCTCGGCGACACGGTCTCGACCACAAGTGCGCCGCCCTCGTTCAGGTGATTCGCACACATACGGTAAAACAGATTCGTATAGGCGCGGTTTTCCGCCTCCGTCTTCGGCGCGGCAAGGGCGACCAGAATAAAATCATAGTGCTTTTCGCGCTTTTCGAGAAAGCGGAACGGATCTTCGGTATAGCGGTGCAGGCGCGCGCTCACCGTCCATACAAACTGCTTCTCCGGTGTGACGAAATCCACATCCTTTGCGGCGCGGTTTCTGAGTAACTCCTCTGCGGCTGCGGCGCTTCCGAGCACAAGCACATGCTCGTACGAGGCTGCCGCCGCCGCAATCGGACGATAGTGCGCCGCCCGGCAGGTCCTCACAAAGCCGCAGGCCGCAAGCATCAGACAGAGTAGGACAGCGGCGGCATACAGAGCTGTCCTGCGCGCTCTCCTCCTCCTTTCCATCAGTTTTTGAAGGAGTGGATGGGCGCCGGAATACGGCCCTCGCGCTTCACAAAGTCCGCGCAGCTGTAGGGATTCACCGCAATCACGGGTGCGTGGCCGAGGAGACCGCCAAATTCCACCTCGTCGCCGGCCTTCTTACCCGCTGCGGGAATCAGGCGCACCGCCGTTGTCTTCTGGTTAATCATGCCGATTGCCGCCTCATCCGCGATGATGCCGGAAATCGTCTCGGCCGAGGTGTCCCCCGGCACCGCAATCATGTCGAGACCCACGGAGCAGACACAAGTCATGGCCTCGAGCTTTTCGAGCGTCAGTGCGCCGCGCTCCGCAGCCCGTATCATGCCCTGGTCCTCGCTGACCGGGATAAATGCGCCCGAGAGGCCGCCCACATAGGACGAAGCCATGACGCCGCCTTTTTTCACCTGGTCGTTTAAGAGCGCAAGCGCTGCTGTCGTGCCGGGCGCGCCGACCGACTCGAATCCCATGCCCTCGAGAATATCCGCGACCGAGTCGCCTGCTGCCGGGGTCGGTGCGAGCGAAAGGTCAATGATTCCGAACGGCGTATCGAGACGGCGGCTCGCCTCCTTCGCGACCAGCTGCCCAACGCGCGTAATCTTGAATGCGGTCTTCTTGATGGTCTCGCAGAGCACCTCAAAGCTCTGCCCCTTGGTCTGCTGTACCGCCGCGCGCACCACGCCCGGTCCCGAAACACCGACATGAATCACGGCATCACCCTCGGTCACACCGTGGAAGGCACCCGCCATGAACGGGTTGTCATCCGGCACATTGCAGAAAATCACGAGCTTTGCGCAGCCGAGAGAACTGTTATCCGCGGTTCTCTCCGCGGTCTCCTTGACCACCTGCCCCATGCGGCGCACGGCGTCCATGTTGAGTCCCGTCCGCGTGGAGCCGACATTCACCGAACTGCAGACGCGCTCCGTCCGCGCGAGCGCCTCCGGAATCGAGTCAAGCAGCAGGCGCTCGGCGTCCGTCATCCCCTTTGCGACCAGGGCCGAGTAGCCGCCGATAAAGTTGACGCCGATTTCCTTTGCCGCGCGGTCTAAAGTCTCCGCAATTTTGACAAAGTCCTCGGTCGTCCGGCAGGCCGCGCCGCCGATCAGCGCAATCGGCGTCACGGAGACACGCTTATTCACAATCGGAATGCCGTATTCTCGCGAAATCGCCTCGCCGGTCTCGACGAGCTTGCCCGCGCGCCGACAAATCAGCTCGTAGATATTCCGGTTCAGTTTGGTTTTGTCGCTGTCAATGCACCCGAGGAGGGAAAGCCCCATCGTAATCGTACGGACATCGAGCAGGTCCCGGTCTATCATCGTATTGGTTTCCAGCACTTCCGGCATATTTAACATGGCGCTTTCCCCCTTAAATACGGTGCATGGCTTCGAAAATTTCTTCCCGCTGCACATGAATTCTAAGCCCCACTTCCTCGCTGAGTTTCTGCATCGCATCCGTGAGTTCCTCGAGACTCTCCTCAGCCGCCGAGATATCGACAATCATCATCATGTGGAAATAATCCTGCACTATGGTCTGGTTGATATCCAGCACATTGATGCGCTCCGCTGCGAGATGGGTGCACACCTTTGCGATGATGCCGACCGAATCCTTGCCGAGTACCGTGATAATTACCTTGTTCATCGTTTTTCCTTTCCGTCGCCTGTCAAAGACCCAAATCAGAATTCATACAGTTTCGAGCAGCAGTCCCGCGCCGCAATCGCAAGCGGAAGTTCTTCCGCTTCTCCCTTGCCGTGCGTCAGGCGCAGTTCACAGCGCACGGTCTCATAGGCGAGTTCCGGCAGATTGTTCTCTTTGCTGAGGTGCCCGAGCAACACCTGTTTGAGACCGCTGTGGCAGAGCAACGAGAGCAGCCTGCCCGCACTCTCGTTCGAGAGGTGCCCGCAGTCCCCGAGGATGCGGCGCTTCAGCGGGTAGGGATAGGGGCCTGCCTCGAGCATGCGCACATCGTGGTTGCTCTCGAGCAGCAGCGCGTCGAGATCTCGAAGCGCTGCTTCCAGGTCCGGCGTCGCGTGGCCGAGGTCCGTCAAAAAGGCCGCGCTCTTGCCGCCGTCTGTCACCCGGTAGCCGACCGGTTCCGCGGCGTCGTGGTCAATCGAGAGCGGAAGCACGGTCAAATCGCCGAGCGAAAAAGCCTCTCCGCCACGGATCACATGAATCCGCTCCGCCGGGTAATCGTCCAGCATCCCCTTCTTTTGGATTGCCGCCAGGGTGCCGGCGGTCGCATAGAGCGGCACCGGGTCCTTTTTCAGTAAGACCTTCAAACCGGTCACATGGTCTGCGTGTTCGTGCGTGAGAAGTACCCCCGCCAGATCCGCGGGCTTCAGGTCCGCGGCCTCAAGCCCCTGAACAATGCGCCGTCTGCTGATGCCGGCATCGATCAGAAGATGCGTGCTCTCACTGCCGAGATAGCCCGCATTCCCGCTGCTGCCGCTCGCAATGGTCATAAGTCTCATCGGAGCTCCTTTCCGGCGAGGCGCGCGTCAATGCGGCTGTAAAGGCTTGTTTCGTCCGCATCGTTTACGAGCGTCCAGTCCGCCATACCGGCATAGGCGGCATCGCTCAGCTGTTTCTCCATGATTTCCGCCGCACGCGCTCTCGTGTAACCGCGGGAAGTCATGAGACGCTGTATCCGCAGGTCGCGCGGCGTAAAGACATACCAGATTTCATTGTAAATATGATTGCGCTCTCTTGTGGGCAGCGCGGTTTCCACGACCAGAAAACGCTCTTTTTTGCTTTGCGCAAGCGCCTCCACGCGGTCATAGACCAGGGGGTGTACGGTTTCATCGAGCAAAGACAGCAGAGACGGCTCCCGGTAGAGACAATCCGCCATCGCGCTTCGATTCAGCTGCCCGTCCTCGGCAAGTATCTTCTCTCCCATGAGTTCCAGCGCGCGGCGATAGCCCGGCTGTCCCGGCTCGTAGAGTTCATGCGCGAGCTCATCCATGCCGACGATGCACGCGCCGTACTTTTCCCGCAGATAGGTGAGCACAAGGCTCTTTCCCGAGCCGACGCCGCCGCAGACTTCGAGCACCATCAGTGCGCCTCCAGCCAGGACGCGCCGATGTGCGTATCGACCTCGAGCAGCACACGGAGCTCTGCGGCATGCCGCATGGTCTCTTTCAGAAGTTCTAGGACGCGGGGCGCCTCGGCCTCCGCCGCTTCCACCAGAAGTTCGTCGTGAATCTGGAGCACAATCTTTGCGTCGAGTTTTTCCGCCGCGAGCGCACGCCGCACCTTGACCATCGCAATCTTCATGATATCGGCTGCGGTACCCTGAATCGGCGCATTCATCGCGACGCGCTCGCCGAACGAACGCTGCATGAAATTCGAGCTCTTTAACTCCGGCACCGGGCGTATTCTGCCGAAAAGCGTCCGCGTAAAGCCGTATTCCTTCGCCTCTTTGATCTGGCGGTCCAGGAAGTGCTTTACCTCCGGATAGGTCGCGAAGTAGCGGTTAATGTACTCCTTCGCCTCGTTTCTCGAGATACTTAAGTCCTCCGAAAGACCGAAGGCCGAGATACCGTAGACCACACCGAAATTCACGGCCTTCGCGTTTCGCCGCTGTAAGGGCGTGACTTCCGAGAGCGGCACATGGAAGACCTGCGACGCCGTGACCGCGTGGACATCCACCGCGTCGCGGTAGGCCGCAATCAGATTCTCGTCGCCGGAGAGCGCCGCTAGGATGCGAAGCTCAATCTGCGAGTAGTCGGCATCCACAAAGACCTTGCCGGGCGAGGGCACAAAGACCGCGCGCACGCGACTGCCCATCTCAGTCCGGATCGGAATATTCTGTAAATTCGGATTGGCCGAAGAAATACGCCCCGTCGCCGTGATGGTCTGGTGAAAGGTGCCGTGAATTCTGCCGTCCGCCCGAATAAAGCCCGCGAGCCCAATCGCATAGGTCGAGTTCAGCTTGGTCAGCATGCGGTAGCGGAGTATTTTTTTGACGACCGGATACTCGGGCGCGAGCTTCTCCAGAATGTCGGCCGCGGTCGAATAGCCGCTCTTGGTCTTTTTGCCGTAGGGAAGCTTCATCTTCTCGAATAAAATTTCCCCGAGCTGCTTCGGCGAATTCAGGTTAAAGTTCTCGCCGGTCTCCTCAAAAATTTCGGTCTCGATCCGGTAAATTTCGGTTTCGAGTTCTTCCGAGAAGGCCTTTAATTTTTCGGCATCCACCCTGACACCGGTCTCTTCCATCTCGGCGAGCATGAAAATGAGCGGGCGCTCAACGGTCTCATACAGCATTTCCATGCCGAGCTCTTTCACCTTGTCGCAAAGCGGCTGCCGCGCCGCAAAGACGACATAGCCCGCATAGGCGGCAGCGGCGACCGCATCCTCTTTGGCACTCGGCAGGAGAAGGGACAGGTAGTCCCGCGCGAGATCCTCGCTCTGATAGCTCTCTTTGAGCGGATTCACAAGATAGGCGAGCACGCCGAGGTCATCGACATTCTCGCGCTCCGCCGTGCCGACCGCTTTGATAAGCTCCTTCAGAGAGAGCGCCGAGACCCGCTTTGCCTGTTGAAACAAGGCTTTTAGAAAGTCTTGTTCCGCGGTCCCGGAGAGCACTGTACCCTCGCCGGTTCCGGCGAGCGCCTTCATTTTTTCGCGCTCGGCTTCCTCCGGTTCGCGGCGATAGAAAAGCACAGCTTCCTCCGCGCGGAAGCAAAGAGAAATCAGGAGATCGTCCCGCGCAATTCCTATTTCCGGCGCCTCTGCCGCCTGCCGCAACACTTCCCGAAGTTCTGCCGCGCTTTGCAGGAGACGAAGCTTCGGCTTTTGTTGCGCGCGCATATTCTCCCGCTGCACCTCGCTCCCGAAATGCTTTAAGAGCGAGCGGAATTCAAGGCGCTGAATCTGCTCGTAGGCAGCCGCCGTATAGATTTCACCGAGTTTCAGCGACGAGAGATCCAGTGCAAGCGGGGCGTCGAGGCAGATGGTCGCGAGCCACTTGGAAAAGACAGCGTCCTCGAAATGCTCTTCGAGCGCCTTTTTGGCGCGCGGCGGCTTCACTTCGTCCAGATGCTCTTTCAGATTTTCAATCGAATGAAAGCTCTGAATCAGCGCGGTCGCCGTCTTCTCGCCGATCGAGGGGACGCCCGGGATGTTGTCGGAGGTATCGCCCATCAGCGCCTTGACATCAATGAATTCCTCCGGCGTGACCCCGTAGGTCTCCCTGACCGCCTCCGGCGTGAAATCCAGAATCTCGGTCTTGCCGCGGCTGGTCTTCGGCAGTCGAATCAGAATGTGGCGATCCGCAAGTTGCAGAAGATCCCGGTCACCGGACACGACCGTGACCTCATACCCCTCTTTCTGACAGCGTTTTGCGAGGGTTCCGATCACATCGTCCGCCTCAAACCCCTCAAGAGAAACCGTCTGAATGTGCATGGCGCCAAGGAGCTCTTTTAAGAGCGGCACCTGTTCCCGCAGTTCTTCCGGCATCGGCTTCCTGGTTCCCTTGTACGCTGTATAGCGCTCGTGGCGGAAGGTCGGCGCAGGCAGGTCAAACGCGACCGCGAGATAGTCCGCCCGCTCTTCCTCCAGAAGTTTTAACAGGATATTTAAAAAGCCATAGACCGCATTCGTGTGCAGGCCCGCCGAATTTGTGAGCTCCGGCACGCCGTAAAACGCGCGATTCAAAATGCTGTGGCCGTCAATCAATACAACTTTCTTTTGTGCTTCCAATCCGTTTTCTCCTCTTTCAGCCCGCATGCCAGTATAAAATGCGGAGCAATAAAAGTCCTGCGACTGTGACGCCGGCACTGGTCAGCGCATCCATCACATAGCGCAGGATTTTTCGAAGGCGCGCGCGGCGAAGTCGCAGAAATTCGTAGCGCAACTCCCGATTCATGGCTCTCGTCCCGTCGAAGTCGTCGCTGTCCGTGTCGAGAACACGCAGCCCCTCCAGCAGGAAAAAATTCGTCTCGAGCTCCCGGCGACAGACACTGCAACAACGGATGTGCTCTAAAAAGTCAGCGGTCTCTTCCTCTGTGAGCTCCCGCTGTATAAAACGTGACATCTGCCGTTCCGCTTCTCTGCAGTCCATTCCGCCTCCTCTCTTTAGCAGCAATTTTAGCACACTCCCCCGCAAAAAGGGCAGTAAAACAGAAAGAGAACGGAGTTTCCGCCCCATTCTCTCTCCGCTCTCTCCTGAACTTCCATCTTTACTTGGTCACCATGTCATACTTCATCACGACCACATTGCCCATGTCCTGCGGCACCGAAATCGAGAAGTAAATCTCGCCGTCCTTCACATAGCTGAAGCTCTCTGGCCACTGAAGCTTGCCGTTTTCGCCCTTTTTCAGCGGGAAATCCGACGCCGCCAGCTTCTCTTTGAGCGACTTCTGTAGCGCCTCCTTGCCCGTCGACTGCACCCAGGCCTTGTAGGCATTGACCTTGCTCTCACCCGCGTTGTCGAGCTCAAACGCATCGCCGAGCGCGTAATTCACCATGCTGTCGGCATCCACCGCATCGCGAAGGCCAAGATCCTTCAAGGTCTTCACCGCGACCGTATTGGTATAGAAGAGCTTGACCGGCGCCGCATCGCCGCTCCGCTGCATTTCGCCACGGTACACGACCACAACGCGGTCCGCATCCGCCGAGACAACCTCTGCCGTCACCGTGAGCTTATCCTTTGCCGCGTCGGTGAGCAGCGCCTCAATCGGCGAGAGCGCGTTCTCCTTTAAGTGCGCATTCAGCTTCTCCTGCTGCGCGCTGTCCGTGAGGCCATTGACCACCGGATAGCCGATCGAAACATTGTCCTTCTGATAGGTTTCGACCTTTGCGGAAATCAGCGCGCGCTTTTCGGTTGCCACCGCACTGCTGCCCGCCGCCGCACTACTGCTCTCTGCGCTGCCGGAGGTCGCCGCGACACTCGCCGCTGTCTCGGCCGCGCGATTTTCCGCCGAAGTCTCCACAACTTTGGAACCGCTCTTCTTGCCGCAGCCGACCACGGCGAGAGCCGCCGCCAGCGCTGCCGCACAAAAGAGCCCCACTCTTCTGTTTCTCATAGTCCACCTCCGCTGTTCGTTTCCGTGTTACCCATAAGTATAGGCGGGAAGGCGCTTTCCGTCAACCGAAGCGCCGCCTCCCCGCCGGTTCCGCGCATCAAAACAAAAACCGGCTGCCACCCAATTCAGGGAAAACAACCGGTATTCTCTGCCTGCCGACAGTGGGACTTGAACCCACACGCCCTTGCGAGCAACAGATTTTGAGTCTGCATCGTCTGCCATTCCGACATGTCGGCTTACCGGCAGAGTATAGCATTTCGGAGGAAGCAATTCAAGAGCTTTTTGCCTGCCTTTGAGTATGCAACTAAAAATAGTTGCATAGGGCAGAGCTCTCGTCTATACTTTCAATGACGGAGGTAAATCCGATGGGACAAAAAGAAAAATTGATTCAGCGCCTTAAGTCTAATCCAAAGGACTTTACTTTTGATGAAGCTGAATCACTACTGAAATACTTTGACTATGAGTGCTCAAATAAAGGCAAAACAAGCGGTTCCCGTATTATTTTTCCAACCAGGAATACGGAAGCATCTTGCTTCACAAACCACATCCGGGAAACGAGCTGAAAAGTTATCAGGTGAAACAGCTCATTACACTGCTGACAGAGGAGGGGCTTATATGAATAATACCATTCAGTATAAAGGATATGTAGGTAGCGTCGAGTTTTCAGAGGAAGACGGTATTTTTTTCGGTAAAGTCATGGGAATTCGTTCTCTTATCTCGTATGAGGGCGAATCTGCCAAGGAACTTTTGAATGATTTTCATGATGCTGTTGATACCTATCTAGAACATTGCAAGGAAGAAGGAAAGAAACCTGAGCTTGCTTTTAAAGGCAGTTTTAATATTCGACTCTCCCCTGCGCTTCATAAAAAGCTCTTTCTTTATGCAACCGCACACCAGATGTCTATCAATCAGTATATCGAAGACACCTTAGAGGCCTCTCCTGCCTCGAAACTCGTGATTTGAAAGGAATCCTGTTAAAGTGCAAGTTTACAATACATTGCCCTATGTTTGTATCCCCGCCGGTAATGACATGCGCGGGAACAATGTCCGGCGTATCACTCATACTTTTCGCAATGGCATTGTTCGATCACCCGCTTTCCGAGCAAGGTAATTGCCTTTTTCGGACATAGACTGATGCAACGGTAACACATGGCACACCGATTCCCGGAAACGGCCCGCTTGCTTTGCATTCGGATATTTCCCATGGGACAGATCTCACTGCACACGCCGCAACCGATGCATGCACTGCTTATTTTCAGCTGATCTGTGTATCCCGCCGTCTTTCGATAAAACCATAATCTCTGCCCAAACAACCCCTTGAAGTGCGCTATCATCGATAAACCTTCACGCGGATAATTTTCCTGCCGTATTTGTTCCGCTACAAGCGCTATGCGCTTATCCGCCTCCCGGACAATCCGTCTGTTCTCTTCCGTATTCTTTTTTAAGAGCCTGCTGTCACAAACGGAATCCGGCATTTTGATTTGCAGACCGCCGAGAACGGTCGCGCCGTACTTCTTCAGAAGTCTCGCGGTACATCCGGTTCCGTCACCGCTGAACAGTCCCATGGTATTGAGTATAAAAATCGCTTTCCCGTTCCACAGTGAGCGGTGTTTGTCAATAAAATCACGCACCACAAACGGTGCATTGGAAAATTGGGTCGGATACCCCAAAACAAGGCTGTCATGCTTGGCGATTACATTCTCAACCCCGGCATATTCAATCGGAAAACACTGCGCCGAAGCGTCGAGCAAAGAAATCAGCGTTTCAACGCAGTGCTTCGTATTTCCGGTTCCGCTGAAATAGATTCCTATCATAGTTGACTCACTTCCCCGCCGCAACTCTTGCCGGGTACCAGTTTTGGAACCAGGCCGTAAAGAGTCCCATGAGAATCGGTATCGCCTGCACCACGATGCTGAGCACCAAAGCCGGGACTTTCCCGCTCAAAAAATAGCTGACAATCGCGATCACGACATAGACCACTCCCCAAGCTGCTGCAAGAATATAGTTGGTCTTTCGAAAAATGGGATTTTGAAGCGCATCCTTTCCGTAGCGGTACTTTACATAGGCCGCGCAGAGCGACTCTTTTGTGAGACAGGAGCCGAGCCACAGGAGGCCGAACACGAGATACCCGGCGTTCACGGCGACAAAGCCGTTTCCCGTGACCGCGGCATAGATGGCAAGCCCTGCCACCAGCGCAAACGAGAGCCTGTCGTAGCGGCATAATTCATAGCGCTCCGTGATAAGCGGCAACAATGAACATACCGCGAGAGTGATGAGTGCTCCTATCCTCGGCTCTACCGATACAGCGACCCAGAGCGCAATCCAGGCAAACAGCATGTTCTGCATGCGCGGGGGCTTTTTCTCTGTCACAAACTTTAGGACGGGCTTGCGATCCTCAGCCTGCTCCTCCGTGCCGAAGTAGCGATCCCAGTTCATCATGAGTGAAAAATCGCCGCTCACGGTATACAGGTGTTTCGCGAGCGCCTCATCGCCCCGCATTTCTCCTCTCGAAAGAGCAAGCCAGACCGAAAAGGGGGTGTCGATGCGGGTGGTGGCACGAAGACTTTCGTCCGTCAGTAGCTCTGCGCCGTCCTTTCCGAGCTTAATCCGATAGGTTTTTCCGAGATCCGTATAACAGATTTCGAGCACACGCTCCCGCCCGTCAAAGCGATCTCTGTTGTAGAGCGCCGCCATCTGCCGCGTAAAGATGAGGCTCTCCTCTTCCTTTTCGCCGCTGTCTTTCGAAATCCCCCAGCTCGCATCCGCCATTTTTTCAAAGATTTCTCTCGGATACAGCAGAGCTTTGAGCTTCATCTCGGTCTCCGCTTGTATGCGTCCGCTCGCGTACTCTCTCCCGGCCTGCCGCACCGCAACGAGATAGGCATCGGTTCTCGCGGAGAGCTCTTTTATGCGAAACAGTTCGCCCTGCCCGCAGAAGATGCTCGTGTACTTCCCCTGTCCCAGCACATGGTCAAACATCCGCGTCACACTGTCGTAATTGCCCTCTGCCGAATAAAAGCCGCAGGTCGAAATGAGCACATGTTTAACCCTGCTTCTGTCATAGCGGGAGGGATGCCCGCCGCTCCCGTTCCCGTCTCTACTCTCGCACATAAACGGCAGGCTCATGGGCAGCTGGCGGTCAATCAGGTTTTTGAGCGGCCCCGGCACACTGTAGTAATAGAGCGGAAAACTCCAGATGACCAGATTTGCGGAAAGCAATCCCTCAATCACGCTCTGCATATCGTCCTTCATGCAACAGCTACCGGGCGTCTGCTTCCAGCAGGCAAAGCAGCCCTTGCAGGGCGCAATCCGAAGCGTGTTCAGATGCAGCTCTTCGACCTCGACCGTCCTCTCCCGTTCGCTCTCCTGTTCGCGTATGCCATCGAGAAAGCTGTGTGCGAGACGGAGCGAGTTACTCTTAGCCCCCTTGGGGCTTCCGTTAATCAGCAGAATCTTCATGCTTGAAGCCCTCCAATTCGCGTATGCACTCCTCACACCAGGCGCGTACCATCTCCTCGTACATGACGCCGAAACGGATGGTAAATTTCCAGAACAGCGCTTTTTCGGGCATATTGAGCATATCCCGATACTGGTCGCTGACCGCCTCCGCTTCCCCGCTCTCTTTCGTAAAGAGGCATTCCCGTTCCGGCAGGGACTTAAAATACGCGATGTTTTCGTCCAACTCGCATTCACCGCGAAAAAAGGTCTTCATGAGCATCGCATTGCGGACCAGACTTCTGCTCGTACCCTCCCGAAGCCAGCGGAGCAACTCTTCTCTTCCCGCTGCGGTGATTGATAAGACATTCTTATCCGGTTTTCCCGCCTGCTCCACATGCACCGCCGCAATCCACCCGTTCTTTTCGAGGCCTTGCAGTTCCCGGTAAATCTGACTCGTCTGCGCAACCCAGAAGTGGCTCAGAGAATCCCGGAATACGGTCATAATTTGATACCCCGTCATGTCTCCGTAGCTCAGTAACCCCAGAATGCCGTGCTTTAACATCGATTTTCTCTCCTTATTTCATTCCACTTGTGGAATAAATCCACCCTCAATATAGTTCCACTTGTAGAATATGTCAAGAGACAAAAATTGCGCCGATGTCCCAGCACATCCCGGGAAATCGGCGCAAGAAGCCTATTTTCCTCAACCCTTGTTAATCAAAAGCAACCCCAGTCCGCAGACCAGAATGCCGGCGAGCTGTTTGATGCTGATGTGCTCCCGGTAGACCAGAAAGCTGATCACCAGCAGCGCTAGGGCGAGACACATACTCGATGTCAGCGCACCGTTACTCACTTTCCAGCCGGAGCGGTACAGAAACACATACCCGACCTCGATCCCCACAATCGAGAGGCCGAGTACATAAGAGGTCCAGTTTGCCTTCCCGAGCTCCGATACCAGCGCGTTCGGTTTGACGCTCGCAAGAAACAGGGCAGCAGAGACGACTCCCGCAGCCAGGTATGTAATGGTCAGTGCAGCAAAGGTATTTGCGCCTTCCGGCATCGATTTCGTGCAAATGTTGTAAAAACAGTTCGACCCCACAATCAAGAGCAAAGGCCAAAGCATCCTCCACATCTTACTTCCTCCGAAGATTTTCTTTTTTGACTGCAGTTTTTTGGATTAAAAAAGAACGGTTCCGCAATGCGTGACCGTTCTTTCCTATGGCGTGAGACAAAAACGTGTCACTCATTTAACCGTTCCTTATCAAAGTTAAGTCCAAACAGCTCTCGCTTGCTCTTTTGATAGCATCTGTATGAGCTTTCAATCCGGAGCGCCGCTACCTGTGTGGAAACTTCCCGTTCCCTATTTTCATTATAGTTTCAACCTATGGATAAATCAAGCGCTCTGAGTAGCGAATATGAAATTTTCTAATGCAAAATCAAACAAAATCTGCCTCTATCAACTTCCGAGAACACAGTCGTAACGCAAGAGCTCAACTTATCCGGCACATCGGTTCGCATGTTGAAGCTCAATCGGAATACGCGGCGCTTCTGCTTCCGTTATTGCAGACAGTATGTCGCAAAGAAAATTGCGCATTTTCCAATGATACGCATCTTTTCAAAAGCCAAATAAATACAGGAATCACAAAGTCCGGCTTTATCAAAAAATCAACTGGTAATACCTTGATTTCTTACCATCCTCAGTAAACTCATCTATCAACTGAAATCCATTTTTTGCAAGAACTTTTTGTGACGAAGAATTGTCGAAATAAGTAAATGCTCCTATTGTTTCAATCGCATATTTGTCATGAATTTCCTTTAGAAACAAGGAAACAGCCTTCGATGTAATTCCTCTGTTCCAATATGCTTTTTCAAAAATACAGAAGCTCAACATTGCATTCGGCGTTTCTCCCCGATCAATACCATAGCACCATATATCTCCGACATACTCGTCGTCAGCGTAGATTGTATGCCCACAGCTCGTACTGCCGGGAAGGAGTGTTTTTCGATAAGCGTCGAGCGCCTCTTCAACACTCTTCGCTTCTTGAGGCAGCATCGCTTTTATTTCCGGCTGCTGCACTTTTTCATAATAGATTCTGACATCTGCTTCTGTTCTATTCTTAAGCACGACTCTCATTTTTCCCCCCTGGCAGGAGATTTCTTTATCAGTACTATTTATTCCCACCGCCATTGCATTCAATCTATATTTTCGAGTAAACAGGGACTTTCCACCGCAACGATATCCTCAATCGGAATCCTGCTCCCGTCCGTCAGGCATACGCATCTCGGAAAGTCCGTAATCTTTTTAAGCCGCCCGTTCAAACGCACATAGGCACCGCCCGCCTTGCGTGTATCCGGCACAAAATACAGGAGGCTTAGTTCCGGCTGCTCCTGCTGCCGCTTAATCAGCGCAGCAAGTTTCTCCCCGAGGCGCTCTGCCTCCTGCGCATCGAGTTCCACGCGCTCTTCGGTGAGTCTTGCGGTCTCCGAGACCGCGGCATCGTAACCGGTGAGCGCCGCAAAGGGCAGGAACTGCGCCGCCCTGTCCTCCATTGGCATGGGCGTATGCTTCTTTGACGCCGGACGGGCGAAATGCAAGATATCATCGTACGCGCCGCTCACGCCCTGTGCCCTCCGATCTGCTCATTTCTGTCCTTTCCGGTCGCGCCCTCCAAAAGACTGTGCCCCTTTAACAGCGCATTCTTTCCAAACTTTTTCTTGATGGCGAGGGTCGCCTCCTGTAATTTTCGCTCGCGCTCCCGCCGCGCTGTCTCCTCTGCCTGCTTTGCTTCCTCCGCTGCGCAATCGGTAAACAGACTGAGCTGCGCATAGCTCTCCGTACGCTTCTCCGCCTCCCTCTCGGGAAGCACATGACTTGCACTGAGCGCCAGTCTGCGAACCGTTAGCGCGGGATTCACAATGCGGTCAAAGAGCGCGGAAAACGCTACGACAAGCTCGCTCGCCGAAGAGCTGTAATGCGGCAAGCTTTCGCTCCCGTGCGCATGCTTCGGAAGCTGTCTCCCGTAGAAATCCGTGACCACCTCACCGCGGTACGCTGCACGGCGCGCGGGGTCGCTTAAATTATCGAGATCGTAACCGACCGTCAGCACCACTTGGTCTGTCACAAGACCTTGTTCCACAAGTTGCAGGGCAAGCGCATCCGCCATCTCGAGCATTACGATTTTTGCCTTTTCGGCTTCATAGGGCGTTTGCAGTACCTGCCCCTCCCCGAGGCTCTTGCTCGCCGGGCAGTAGGCCTTTACATCAGCGATCCCGCAGGGCTCATAGCCCCAGGCATGATCGATTAAGAGCTCTGCGTTCTTTCCGAAGAGCCGGTAGAACAAGTCCTCCTCTTGCAGGGAACAGCGGGCGATATCTCCCATGGTATAAATGCCGTAAGCCTCGAGTTTTCGTGTGTACCCCCGCCCGACACGCCAAAAATCCGTGAGCGGTCGGTGAGACCAGAGTTCTCTCCGGTAGCTCAGCTCATCCAGCGCCGCAATGCGAACGCCGTTTTCATCCGCCTGACTGTGCTTTGCCATGATGTCCATCGCAACTTTTGCGAGATAGAGATTTGTCCCGATTCCCGCCGTCGCGGTGATGCCGGTGCTCTCCAGAACATCCAGCATCATCCTCCTCGCAAGTTCCTCCGCTGTAAGACAGTAGATCTTTAAGTAAGCCGTCACATCTATAAAGACCTCATCAATCGAGTAGACGATGATGTCCTCCGGGGCAACGTACTTCATGTAAATCGCATAGATCTTCGTGCTGTAGGCCATGTAATGCGCCATGCGGGGCTTTGCAATCAAAAAGTCTGCGGCGAGCGCGGGATTCTCATGTAATTCGGACGCGAAATGGGACGTGCCGGAAAAATCCCTGCCTTTCAGCTTTCTGCGGCGCAAGGCGTTTACCTCTTTTAGCCTCTGTTTTACCTCAAACAAACGGGCGCGTCCTGGAACGCCGTAGCTCTTTAAAGAGGGCGTCGCCGCGAGACATATGGTTTTATCGGTACGGCTCTCATCCGCGACCACGAGATTGGTGTCCATCGGATCCAGTCCCAGTTCCCGGCACTCCACCGACGCATAAAACGATTTTAAGTCAATGGCAATGTAGACGCTTGCTTCCGTGACACTTCCCTCCTCTCCGCTACGAAACCTTTTTTTTTATTATACGCGAAACTGTGTCGCTACGCACGCAAAATCAGAACGAATGTTTTGTATACTGCTTGCCTGCCATGTCAGGCCCTATCCTCTGACCTGGGGTCTGTTTCGCCATAGACCCTTCCGCAACAGAAAAAAAAGAGGCGGACTTTCGTCCGCCCCTTTCGTGGGGTCGCATACAGCGTTTGCTGTCTTCTATTATTCAGTCTTGCTGTCGTCGTAGAGTGCTACCAGCTTCTTCAAATACTCGTAGCGCGCCATTGCATCCCGTTCATTCTTTGTGAAGAGCTTTTCTGCTCTCTCCGGATTCTTCAACATCAGAGAATTGTAACGCACTTCTCCCATCAGGAAGTCTCTGTACTCGCCTTCCTTCGGCGCCCTGGAATCCAGCGTGAACTTCTTCTCGGCAGCCGGATTGAAGCGGAAGTTGTTCCAGTAACCGGACTCAACTGCGAGCTTCTCCTCCGTCATCGCCTTATTCATGCCCTTCTTAATACCGTGGTTAATGCACGGCGAATATGCGATAATCAGGGACGGACCCGGATAAGCCTCTGCCTCTGCGAGAGCCTTGAGCGCCTGATTCATATCTGCACCCATGCTGATCTGCGCGACATAGACATAGCCGTAGGTCATCGCAATGCCTGCGAGATCTTTCTTCTTGGTCTCCTTGCCGCCCGCTGCGAACTGTGCAACTGCACCGGTCTTCGTGGACTTGGAGGACTGACCGCCGGTGTTCGAATATACCTCGGTGTCGAAGACTAAGATGTTGATATCCTTGCCGGAAGCGAGAACGTGATCCACACCGCCGAAGCCGATATCGTAAGCCCAGCCGTCGCCACCGAAGACCCACTGGCTCTTCTTGTTCAGGTAATCCTTCTGCTTGAGAATTTCCTTTGCGAGCTCGCTGCCATCCTTCTTAAGCGCCTCGATCAGCGCATCCGTTGCCGCGCCGTTTGTTGCACCGACAGAGTAGGTGTCAAGCCAAGCCTGGCAAGCTTTCTTGGTCTCGTCGTTCGAAGCAGTCTCATTGAGCTCCTCAACCTTGCTCTTCAGACCGTCGCGGATTGCACGGTTTGCAAGAAGCATACCGTAACCGAACTCAGCGTTGTCCTCGAAGAGGGAGTTGTCCCAAGCCGGACCCTGGCCCTTCTCGTTCGTCGTGTACGGCGTGGACGGCGAGCTGTTGCCCCAAATCGAGGAGCAGCCGGTTGCGTTCGAGATGTACATTCTGTCACCGAAGAGCTGGGTGACAAGCTTTGCATACGGTGTCTCACCGCAGCCTGCGCAAGCGCCCGAGAACTCAAGCAGCGGCTTCTTGAACTGAGAGCCCTTGACGGTGCTCATCTTGAACTTGTCGATGACTTCCTGCTTCTCCGACAACGTGACAGCATAGTCAAAGAACTTCTGCTTGTCAGCATTGTCCGCGAGCGGCTGCATGACGAGCGTCTGGTTCTTCACATTGCCCGGGCAGACATTTGCGCAGCTTCCGCAGCCCGTGCAGTCGAGAACGGAGACATTGATGGCGAACTTGTAGCCCGGCATCATCTTGAGGTCGGTCATCTTCATGCCTTCCGGTGCGTTCTTCGCCTCTTCCTCGGTCATAGCAACCGGACGAATTGCAGCGTGCGGGCAGACATAGGAACACTGTGTGCACTGGACGCAGGTGTCCGGATTCCAGACCGGAACATCAACCGCGATACCGCGCTTCTCGTAAGCAGCCGTGCCGTTCGGCGTGGTGCCGTCCATGTAATCCATGAATGCGGAAACCGGAAGGTTGTTGCCCTCCTGCGCGTTGACCGCAGACTGAACCGTGTTGACGAACTTCTTGACTGCCTCCGGACCGTGAGATGCGTGCGTGAAGTCGAGACCCTCGTCCTTCGCATCCTTCCAGCTCTCCGGAACCTCAACCTTGTGAGCGCCCGAAGCGCCGGCATCGATTGCGTTCCAGTTCTTCTTGACGACATCCTCACCCTTGCGGCCGTAGGTCTTCTGCGCAGCATCCTTCATGAGGGTAATTGCCTTCTCCTCCGGGATGATGCCGGTCAGCTTGAAGAATGCGGACTGAAGAATCGTGTTGATACGGGTCGGGCCCATGCCGGTCTCGATACCGATCTTCACGCCGTCAATCGTGTAGAGGTTAATCTTGTGGTCGTAGATGTACTTCTTGACCTGGCCCGGCAGATGCTCCTCAAGCTCCGCATCGCTCCAAGCGCAGTTCAGCAGGAAGGTACCGCCGTCCACAAGTTCCTGAACCATATTGTACTTGCGGATGTAAGCCGGGTTGTGGCAAGCCACGAAGTCTGCCTGGTGAATCAGGTAGGTGGACTTAATCGGCTTGTGACCGAAGCGGAGGTGAGACATCGTGACACCGCCGGACTTCTTCGAGTCATAATCAAAGTATGCCTGTGCATACATGTCGGTGTTGTCACCGATAATCTTGATGGAGTTCTTGTTTGCACCGACGGTACCGTCTGCGCCGAGGCCCCAGAACTTGCAGTTCGTCGTGCCTTCCGGCGTCGTGACAAGGTTTGCACCGGTCTCGAGGGACAGGTGAGTCACATCGTCCACGATACCGACCGTGAAGCGCTTCTTCTCGGTGTTCTCGAACACTGCGACGATATCCTTCGGCGTCGTGTCCTTGGAACCGAGACCGTAGCGGCCCGTAAAGACCGGAACATTTGCAAACTCGGTGTCGCGGAGTGCAGCGACCACATCGAGGTAGAGCGGCTCACCGATGGAACCTGCCTCCTTGGTTCTGTCGAGCACTTCGATGCGCTTCACAGACTTCGGAAGAGCCTCGACCAGAGCCTTTGCGCTGAACGGACGATACAGGCGAACCTTCACGAGACCGACCTTCTTGCCCTGCTTGGTCAGATAGTCGACGGTCTCCTCAATCGTGTCGTTGACGGAACCCATCGCGATGATGACAACTTCCGCATCCTCTGCGCCGTAGTAATTGAAGAGCTTATAGTCCGTGCCGAGCTTTGCGTTGACCTTGTCCATGTAGTCCTGCACGATCTCCGGCAGCTTGTCATAGAACTGGTTTCTCGACTCGTTAATCTGGAAGAAGACATCCGGGTTCTGCGCCTGGCCCTTCTCCTCCGCGTGGTTCGGGTTCAGAGCCTTATCGCGGAATGCCTGGATTGCATCAAAATCCGTCATGTCCTTCAGATCCTCATAATCCCAGATCTGAATCTTCTGAATCTCGTGAGAAGTGCGGAAACCGTCGAAGAAGTTGATGAACGGAATTCTGCCCTTGATTGCTGCGAGATGTGCGACCGGCGTCAGGTCCATGACTTCCTGCACGGAAGACTCACAGAGCATTGCACAGCCGGTCTGACGACATGCGTAGATGTCCGAGTGATCGCCGAAAATGCTGAGTGCATGGGTTGCAACGGCACGCGCGGAAACATTGAACACGCCCGGGAGCATCTCACCTGCAATCTTGTAGAGGTTCGGAATCATGAGAAGCAGACCCTGCGATGCGGTGTAAGTCGTGGTCAGAGCGCCTGCGACGAGGGAACCGTGAACGGCACCTGCCGCACCTGCCTCAGACTGCATCTCCGTGATCTGAACCGTGTGACCGAAGATGTTCTTCAGACCCTGCGTTGCCCACTCATCCGTGTGCTCAGCCATCGGAGAAGAAGGCGTGATCGGATAGATAGCCGCAACGTCGGTGAACGCATAGGACGCATGCGCCGCCGCCTGGTTACCATCCATGGTTTTCCATTTTCTTGCCATGTGATACCTCCCAAGTGAAATTGGAACTCAGAAACACTTGTTTCTGAATTTTTATAGCGTCTGACAATATTATAACAGGCAGCTGCGCCAAAATACAATGCGCAACTGCCTGTTTCATGTATCTTATGGGGTACACGTTTTTTAATTCTGCGGTGCCGCCTGCACGGTTTCCTCTGTAGAAGGTGCCATGGTCGGTCCCTCCGAGATGTTCGCGCCGGGTCCCTTCGTGGTCTCGGCCGCCGGTGCCTTCGTCTCTGCGCTCTTGGAGGTCTCGATCGCCTTCGTCTCGCTGTTCTTCGGCTCAACCTTGCTCGCCGCGCTCTCGGCCGCCTTGCCCGGGTTCGCTGCCTCAGTCGGCGATGCGGTTGCCTGCCCTGCCGCTGTCTCGGTGTTCTCGGTGATGGTCATCGCATCTGCCGCCTGCGTCGCCGTGACCTTGCCGCTCGTGTTGTGCGCAATCTTCTTCGAGTGTCCCTTGTAGCTCGAATTGTGGAAGAACTCGTCCGAAGTCACCTCGCCGTTTTTCTTGGTCACAATGTTCGTGACCCAGCGGCTGCCGATGGTGCCGTCCGCAATTTTCTTCTCGACACCCGGCTTCAGAGTCGTGTCCTCGACATATTCCACACCGCCGTTATCCATGTCCTCGAGTTTCTTCGAGACCATAGAAATCGTGACGCCGTCGTCCAGAATCGGAATACCGACCAGCGAGACCGTCACAGTCTTTGCCTTCGGGTCAAACTTTGCGCGAATGGCCATCGCGTGCTTGGTCGTATTGATAAACTTCATGTCCGGACCGGCATAGCCGTCGTAGCTGACTGCCGCATCCTCGCCCGGCGTCACATAGGTCGGCGCGAAGGTGTGCGCGTGGCGCTCGGTCGGCATGATACCGGCCTTCACCACTGTGTTGTACAGCGTGGTCGAAACCTGGCAGACACCGCCGCCCGGCTCCAGCACAACCTTGCCCATCTGGTAAGCACCGGCAGGCTTGTAGCCGCGCTCCAGCGTACGGTTGCCAGTCGTCTGGTTAAACGAAAACTCGTCGCCGACTTTCAGAATCTTGCCGTCCAGCGCCTCGCAGGCGAGCTTTAAATTGTTGTTTCGATCCGCATTGTCGGTCGCGGTCGTCGTAAAGGTCGCGATGACCTTATATTTGTCCTTTGCGTCTGCGGTCGTCAGTTCCGGTTCCGTTATCTCCGCCTTGAGCGGAAGCACAGCTTCGTAATTCTGATTGTTCATCGCCGCCTTGATGGCATCCGCCATAGCGGTTTCATCCACCTTGCGTCCGTCGGTGGAATCGCTGTACGAAAACGTATTGGTTGTCTTGTCAAAACTCTTGAGTTCCGCACTCTTGGCGCTCCGGTTCCACTTCTTCGCGATGTTCTGCACCTCGGAAGCAATTTCGGCATCCATGCTCTCGGCGTCCAGCAAGTAGTTATGGTCTTCCTTCTTGTCGCCCTCGTCATAAATCTCCGTGAGCACCTTCTCGAGTTTCCCCTTGAGAAGATCCGCGACCGCATAGTCCGCATCATCCGCGCTGTCCTTGGCGGTCGATGTCTTCGCGGCCGAACTTGTCTCCTTCTCCGCTGCCGTCGTGTTATCGACAGTGCTGCCGTCCGCTGCACCGCTCTCGGTTTCGGTCTCCGCCGCAGCGTTCTCGGAGACCCGTAAATTCCACTTGTACTTTTCGAGCACGGCCTTTCTCGCCGCTTCCTTTGTCATGCCGGAAATATCAACATCGTTAATTTTGCAGCTGCCCTTCAGTTTCTCATTGCTCTCCGTACTCGCAACCGCCGCCCTGCCCTTATCCCGTTTGCCCGCTTGCACAATGCGGGAAATGCCGAAAATCGAAAGAGAAACGACAAGAACCGCCCCTGCCGCTCCGATTATGACTCTCCGCTGCCGATCCCGCAGTCTCCGCTGCCGCTGTCTGTAATAGTGACTCCCCTTATCGCCTCTCACGCTCATCGTCCGCTCTTCTCTATCTTTCAGAAATTCATTCTTCACAAATTCGATTTTCAGGTACACGCGCCGCGTCGTGTCCAACGTAACGCAATATTAAGGAAAGTATAACATAGTCTGCGCGAAAAAAAAGAGTTGTTCCTGTTACGAGAAGTTACAATTTCATTACAACAGCTTGTGCCTACTGGTAACTCTGCACAAGAGTCTTGTGTTTTCCCTCGCCCCATCTCCGAAGAAATCCGGAATTCTTACTCGCTTTTATCCAATTTGCAATTCGCTTGCTTTCCTCTTTTGAACATGTTGCCGAACGCCCGCCCGAAAAAGATTGTATTCCGAACAGAAGAGCGCGGTTTTCACCGCGCCCTTTCCGTCTAACAATTTATATTTGTCTCTCAGACTGCATCCGCAATTCTGACATGGGACACGTACCAGCGGCGCAGTTTCACAAAGCCCCAGGGTGTGTAAAGGCCGCAGGTCACGATACTCAGCAGGAGTACCACAATGTACTGACCGAAAAGTTCGGCACCGCTTCCGTCAAAACGGAGGCGCTTTCCGGAAATGCGGGCATTCGGCGCATACCACTTGTTAAAGCTGCAAACCACCCACGGAACCGCGATGCCGCAGGTCAGTGTCCCTACCAGTGCAGTGACCAGGTTATAACCGATCCACTCAAACATATTGCCGTCAAACCCGGAATTCGGGAACACATTCGAGTTATTCGGATCGCTCACTTCATCCGCAAAGGCCGTGTGGCTCAAAATCCACTGTTCCAACTTAAGTCCCATGACAAAGCTGTAAAGACCGCAGGTCACGATGGTGAGAAGAAGCCAGATAATCCACTTACCGAAGAGCTGCATGCCCGTGCCGTTAAAGACCAGCCGTCTTCCGCTGTAAACACTGTGCCTGCGCTCCCAGCCGACGGCATAGCAGATAACCCAGGGACCCGCCAGGCCGAGGGTTACCATACAAAGCAAAGCGCCGAACAGGTTGATGACAAAATACTCCAAGCCGCTTCCGTCAAACACGGACTTGCTCGGATCCAATATCTCCCTGCTCACAGCTGTTGTCTCTGCGCTTCCAGCCTTCATCTCCGCAGCGAACTGTTCTGTCTTCTCTCGCGGGTTCCCCGCAAAGCTCTTGAAAGCCTCGAAGTCCTCACTCGGCTGAATGTCCGATTCAATACCGGTGCCGCGCAAAAAGACGCGGGACAGTGCATCGAGCGCAAAGAAAGCCAGCGCAATGCTGAGAAGGGTAAAGAAGAAGTTCCCCCTGCCGAACAGGCGAAGAAGCAGGATGATCAGCGCGAGCACATTGGCACCGAGGCACACAGCCATGCCGCTTGTCTGCTTCTCTTTCCTGCCGTAGAGCTGCACGCTTGCCACGACGCCGGCGAGGGAGAGCAAACAGAAGAGCAGTTTGCTTACATTAAAGATAATTCCGAGCATGCCGGACAGACCGTACGCAACGCCGTAGAGCGGCAAAACATTCGCAAAAACCGAATAGGAAATTCCGCGCAAAAAGTAAAGTATGTAGCCGATTACCACAGCAGCAAAAGCTACGAGCGGTGCCAGCGCCGCAAGGCGCTCCATATTACCCGGTGTCCAATGTTGCTTCAGCGCCTCGCCCTGTCTCGCCGCTTCCTCCGCGGTTTCACGCGCGGCCCGTGCGGTGCTGTCCGCCGCCCGATTCGCCTCCTGCCCGGCCTGTTCCGCTTTTTCTTTTGCATACTTGGCGGTATCCTCGCTTGCGCGGCGCGCCTCCTCGGCGGCCCTTTGCGCAGCTTCCCGGGCGCGCGCCGCAGCTTCTTCGGCATCACGCTCAAACCGGCTCTTTTCATGCGCCGCCTCGCCGTTCGCAGCGGTGCTCCCACCCGCGGCGTTTTCCGCCTGCTGCGCTGCCTCGTCGCTTGCAGCGGTGCCCTCACCCTCGGTGCTCTCCGTCTGCTGCGCTGCCTCGTCGCTTGCAGCGGTGCCCTCATCCTCGGTGTTTTCCGCCTGCTGCGCCGCTTCGCCGTTTGCAGCCGCGCTCTCACCCGCGGTGTTCTCCGGCGCAAACTCCAGCTTCTCCCCGCAGTTCGGGCAAAACTTTGCCCCGGGTACAATTTTTGTGCCGCAATTCGGACAATACATCGTTCCCTCCCCTTTCCTCATTCAAAGCGATGTCTACAGGTTCCTGAGCAGCCAGAATAGCAGAACGACCGCCCAGAGGACGCCAAGAAACAGAATTTCCCATCCCTTGAAGTCTGTGCGCGCAGTCCGGATATAGACCTCGGCGCGATATGTGCCGTAGAACAGCAAGAGCGGCACAACCGTGAGACTCAGCGGATTTTCCCGCCAGGCCGTGCGCGGCTGTCCGTGCAACAATGCCATCGCCGCGTGCGTCATGCCGCAGCCCGGGCAGCGATACCCCGTCACCAGGCGAAACAGACAGGGAATCCCGATGCCCGTGCACTGGATAAACAGCGCGTAGGCAAGCCCGAGCAATACAAGGCGGACAGTGAGTCGTCTCACTGCCCGCCTGCGCTCTTTTGCTCCCCGAATCTCCGCAGCTCTCATACCGCTCCCTCCGTCTTTGCGCATACAACGGTGTCAGTATATGCGAAAACAGGAGGGAGAAAAAGGAAATTCAGAATATTGTAAGCAACTTTAAATGCTGCCTCGAGTCCCGAGACATTCTAAATGTTCAAAGTGGAAACCGACCGCAATCTTTCAACTTTCCTTCGAACCGAAAAACGGAGGAGGCAAAACGCCTCCTCCGCTATTCCGATCAGTCTTTACTCCGATTGATTCTCATCCCGCATAGCGCATGCCGGTGAATACATCCTTATCATAGTACTGCCCCTCGATTTTCCAGAGCGAACCGTCCGGTCCGTTTTCATCCGAAGCGATGTGCACGCGAACCACTCTGTCGTCCTCGAGGCGGAAGTCCACATAGCTCTTTCCGTCGCCCGCATAGAAGAAGAGTTTCGTGTCCGCCGGGAGCTCTACGGTCTCACCGCTCTCCTTGCCGTTTTTCACGAGAGACAAAGTAAGCGCCTGCTTCGTGTGAAGCTCTGTGACGCCGAGGTACTGATAGGTGCCTTGTGCCTCGAGCTTGCCGCCCTGCCCCACGGAGACCGGCAGATCCGCGGTCAGCGTGCTCAAGGTATCGAGCCGCGCATTGAGGAAGAGCGTCGCCGGATCGGTCACCTGCTGCAGATCAAAGCCTGTGCAGAGGTCCGGAGTGCCGAGCTCTGTGTTTTCGCTCATGTCCGTCAGATTCACCGCGATAAGCTGCGAGTCATCTGCAATGTCCCCGACAAATTCACAGTAGAGATAATCGCCCTCTGCCGTCTTCACGAAGACAAGGCTCAGAAGGTCGCCCGACTCCTCCGACTTTTTGAATTTATGCTCCTTGTTGTCGACTTCAACGGTAAAACTGTCGCTTTGTCCGCTCGGCGCGCTGACATGAATCCGCTTGCCTTCGATATAGGCCTGCTGATTCGGAACAAGATCCGCCGCGTACTGCGCGGGACGCGTTTTCGCCCGATCCGCGAACAGTTCCGGAAAACTCTCATAGGAGAGCACCACGCGATTGTACATCACATAGTTTCCGTCGCTCTTCGGAAGATAGAGTTCAAGCCCCTCGTTTCCGAGTGCCCAGACCAGCTTATTCGCCGGGAAGCCCTCTTTTGCCAGCGCCGCGAGCTCTGTCATGCCGGTCTCCTGTGTCACCTGATCGACTGCGCTGTCAAACTGCTTCTCATCGCGCACAATCTGTGTGAGCAGAACGCGCTCACCGGTCTTGCTGTCATAGGTATAGCCCTCGGCATCCGCGGAATAGCTGTCGGTGCCGCGCACAAAGCTCAGATAATTGCTGTCACTCCGGGTCAGGCGCACACCGCCCGCGTACTGATTCAGCAGCGAGGTATTCTCTGCGCTGTTTTGATGTGCGGCCGCATACGCCTCGAGTGCCTTTTGCTGGGTGTCCGCATATGTGTCGAGCGCCTTGGTGAGTGCAGCGGTCGCGCCGTCCGGGACGGTCGGAAGCATAGCCCAATCCGGATACTCGTAAAACCGATCCTGACTTCCCATGCCGGTCTCCCCGCCCGACTCGCGCTCCCGCGTCGAACGGATGCTCTCGATGCTCACGCGGAGCTGCTCCGGCGCCGCCGCCTGCTTGTCATCATCTGCCTCTGCCTGCTTGCTCTCCGCCGCCGTGCTCTCCCCGGCAGGAGCCGCACTCTCTGTTGTGACTGCCGTACTCTGTACGGATTTCGTGTCCTTTGCCGCACAGGCCGTCGCGCCGAGCGCAAGCAATGTGACGCCGAGTGCCAATGCCTTCTTTGACTTTTTCATCTCAAGCCCTCCCTTTTTATTTTAGAACTTTAATCCGGTGATTAATAATAACCGCCGAAATTCTGTACCCAGTACATCTGTCCGTTTTCATAGCGGACACCGATACCGATTTCCGTGAACTCCGGTCGCAGAATGTTCTCGCGATGTCCCTGACTGTTCATCCAGGCTTTGACCACCGCCGCTGCGTCCGGCTGCCCCATCGCGATATTCTCACCCCAGCGACCGTAGCCTGTCGCGCCGCGCTCCTGGTAGAGTGAGTCAAAGCTCAGGCCGTTCGGTCTTGTATGATCAAACAGTCTGACGATTTCCGACGCGCGCTGATTTGCAATGCCCTCGAGCAGCGGATTTTCCGTGAGTTCGCCGAGTCCGCGCTTCCGCCGTTCCGCATTGACGAGGCGCAGCACTTCCTGCCGCTCTGCTTCTATATTTCTGCTGCTCTCCTGTACAATCGGCACGCGCTTTGTGTGAACTGTGCCGTTTCCGTCCACCCAGGCACCGCTCTGATTCACACGGCAGTTGTCCGGTGTGACCGTATTGGTCAGAAGATAACCCGCCTGATCAAAGTAATAGCACTCCGCAATTCCGTTCCGGTCACCGTCAATCCACATCCAGCCGTTGACAGGGTACTTGCCGCCGTCCATTTGATACCACCATCTGCCGTTGGTCTGCTGCCAAGCAGATGCCCATGCTGTCAGAGGCATTGCCGCCAAAACGCCGAGCGCCGCAAGCACCCCTACAATTTTCTTCATGTCTCTCTCCTTGTTGTGCAATATGATTCCGAACCTGAATTGTAGTTTTTTTCAGACAGAATTGCAAGTTATCTTCTTTACTTTGATTTTACATTCTCTTATAGACAACTGTGCTGTATTCGGCTTTTCGTCGCTTGTTTCGCCACCTGTCTCACTGCCCGTTTTCTTGCGGGCTCAGTAAGTTTTGATACTCTTCCGCACTCAGATCCTTGCCGTAACAGGTTTTAAAGTACTGCCGGATCTCTTTCTCGAGGTCAAAGTTCGCCTGCTTCGGATATAAGGTGTTCGCGAGCCAGATTGCGCCGATCGGATACTGCGCGGGCGTGAGTACCCAGGAATGCGGCCGCGACGGAATCAGATAGACCTGCGTGTTTTTAATGGCCGGAATTTCCTGCCAGCTGCTGTCGCTGTTCATCTGATTCAAAAAGTTCGCCGTGTCCGTCAGAATCACATCCGGATTCAGCTGCTTCACATCGGCCGCCTCAAGTATCATGCTGCCGCCCCGCTGCTGCGCTTCGGTTCCCTGCATTTCGACGACATTGTCCGCGAGAAGATTAATGACTTCACTCGTCTTGGCGCTCTTTAAAAGCACTTCATTCTCCATGTTCCCGCGGAAACAAATGAGTTTCTTTTCTTTCTTCTTTTCCTTCTCCGCGACAGCCGTCACGCGCCGGTATACATCGTCCGTGTAGGCTGCAAGCTCTTCGCCCCGCTCCCGCTTGCCGAGAAGATCGCCGAGCATGCGAAACGCATTGCCCTGTCCCGCAAAACTCGAGTCGATTTCGACCACCGGCACACCGAAATCCGCCTGGAGCTTGTCCGCCATCGCACCGGTCCCGGTCTCCTTCTCATTGCCGTTCGACATATAGAGGATGACGTCCGGCTGGTAAGACAGGAGCGCTGCCTTCTGGTCACTCGCCTTATTTTTTCCGATTGCCGGGAGATTTGCATAGGCCGAGGACACATAGTCCTCTGCTTTCGGCTCCTGCCAGACCGAGACAAGTTTCTCCGGTGCAATCATATAGAGATAGGACTGCGCATCGGTCGAGAGCACCGCGACCTTCGTGAGATCTTTTTTGACGCTCACATCACGTCCCGCAGCATCCTTGAAGTGACGAAGGCCGTTACTGTCTGCGTCCTCCGACTGATAGGCATAAGTCGCGCGCGCCTCGTTCGCGCTCTCCGCCTGCACTGCCTCGCTGCCGTTTGTGCTCTCTTGCCGGTTTGCCTTCTGTCCGCAGCCGGCAAAAAAGAGCGCAGTCGCAAGCGCCGCCGCCGATAAAACATACATTCCCTGTTTTCTGTTTCGCATGATTCTTTCCTCCGTCCGGTCACACCGATGTCTGCATCCGTGGTTGTTTTGCTCGGTGACCGCCTCTATTTTCGCACGAAGCAGCGCGAAACTCCAGCCGGAAGGCGCTTACGTTTTTATGACTTTACTCTTCATCTTACAGTCTCTTCGGCGCAGCAAAAATCCCCGGCACTTTTGCATGCCGGGGATACGTCTTCCTTCTTACTCTTCTTCGCCCTTCAAAAGCGAAGCTCTCGCCTCGACCTCTCGCTTCTGCACATCGCCCGGGCACTGCTCGTAGCGGCTGAACTCGTAAGAGAACTCGCCGAGACCGCCGCTTAAGGAGCGAAGGTCTGCGCCGTAGCCGTAGAGCTCGGACGCCGGAATGTCCGCGTGAATCAGCTGTCTGCCGTGGTGATCGGACTCCATGCCGAGGACTCTTCCTCTTCTGCGGTTCAGATCGCCCATCACATCGCCGGTGTTCGCATCCGGCACGCGCACCGTGAGCGCCACAATCGGCTCGAGCAGTACCGGCATCGCCTCGAGGAAGCCCTTCTTAAACGCGATGCTCGCCGCCATCTTGAACGCAAGCTCGGAGGAATCGACCGGGTGATAAGAACCGTCGAGCAACACTGCCTTCAGGCCGACCACCGGGTATGCCGCGAGCGGGCCCTTCTTGCAGCACTCCGCAATGCCCTTCTCGACCGCCGGGAAGTAGTTCTTCGGAACCGCGCCGCCAAAGACCTGTTCCTCGAACACATAAGCCTTTTCGAGATCGCCCGAGGGCTCAAAGCTCATCTTGACATCGCCGAACTGGCCGTGACCGCCGGACTGCTTCTTATAGCGTCCCGCCGCCTCAACCTTCTTCCGTATGGTCTCGCGGAACGCAAAGCGCGGCTTCTCGAGCACAATTTCGGCCTTATAGCGGCTCGCGAGTTTGCTCACGACAATTTCAAGCTGCTGGTCGCCGATGCCGTAGAGCAGGGACTGGCGATTTTCGGCATCGACCTCGGTGCGGAGCGTGCAATCCTCTTCCATGAGCTTCGCGAGTCCGGAGGCAATGCGATCTTCATCACCCTTATTCTTTGCGACATACGCCTTATAGGTATAGGGCTTCGAAATCTGCGGCGGATTGTAGAGAATCGGCGCCTGCTTCTTCGCGAGCGTGTCGCCGGTCTCGGTCTCGTTCAGCTTTGCCATCGCACCGATATCGCCCGGGCGAAGCTCGGTGACTTCGATTGCCTCCTTGCCGCGGAGCACATAAATCTTGCCGCTCTTCTCTTCAACTTCCTTGCCGGTGTTAAAGAGTTCGCTGTCCGGACGAAGCACGCCGGTCAAGACCTTTACCAAACTGTACTTGCCGATAAACGGATCCGCGATGGTCTTAAAGACCTTCATCGAGAGATTCACATCCGGCTTATAATTGGCGACCAGATGCTCGCCTGTCGTCAAATCCACGCCGCTATCCCGCGCCGCTCTCTCGGGGGAGGGGAAGTAGCGGACAATCGCATTCATCAGTGCGTTTGCGCCCTGTGCATTCACACCGGAGCCCATCATGACGGGAACCATGTCACCGGTCGCGACCTGTTCGCGAAGCGTCGTATAGATTTCCTCTTCGGTAAAGCTCTCGCCGGAGAAGTAGCGCTCCATGAACGCTTCACTCGACTCCGCAACCGCCTCAAGCAGCGCCTCGCGCGCAATCTTTAAGTTGTGCTCGGAGTAATCCGGAATATCGGAATCCGTGTACTCTGCGCTGTGCTCCGCAAAACGGCGTCCCTTCATCTTGACGACATTAACAAACCCCACAAACTTTTCGTTTTCGCGAATCGGCAGATGCAAGGGCGCAACGCGCTTTCCGAAGCGGGACTCGAGCTTTAAGAGCAGCTCGCGGTAGCTCGCCTTGTCATCGTCCATATTGGTCACAAAGAAGATGCGCGGCAGGCGAAGCTTTTCGCAGAGCTCCCAGGCCTTAATCGTACCGGGCTCCACGCCGGCCTTGCAGTTGACCACGATCACAGCCGCATCCGCCGCCGCGACCGCCTCTTCGACCTCGCCGACAAAGTCAAAATAGCCGGGGGTGTCAAGGAAATTGATTTTCACCGGCTCTGCGTCCTGATCCGTATATTCGACCGGAATCAGCGCTGTGCTGATCGAGAAACCGCGGCGCTGCTCTTCCTTATCGTAATCGCTGAGCGTTGTACCCTGCGGAACGCTTCCCATTTTCTTAATCGCACCGCCGACAAAGGCGCAAGCCTCTGCGAGCGTCGTCTTACCGGCGCCTCCGTGTCCCATGAGCACAACGTTTCGAATCTGTGAAGTCTCGTAAACTTTCATTGTGAACAGCTCCTCCTATTCGTTGATATCCCGATAACAGCTGTTTTGGTCGAGCTTTTATCTCTGATTATTCTACTAATTTTAACAGAAAATTGCAAGGCATTTACAGCATAGCGCACAATTTCGCCTTTGTTGACAGTCAAAGTCAGAGCCGATAAAATAAAAGAATTGCTAGGAGGTTACATATGACTTACGGTTTCATCGGTCTCGGACTCATCGGCGGTTCCATCGCAAAGGCACTGAAAGCGGGGGAGCCGGACTGTCAAATTTATGCCTACATGCCCTCGCGGGAGATGTTGGAAGAGGCGCGCGCGGACGGCACGGTAGACCGCATTCTCACCGGCACCGAACCCTGCCTCGCAGACTGTGACGCGGTGTTTCTCTGCGCGCCGGTCGAGACCAACAGCAGCTATCTCGCCGCACTCCGCGATATTTTGACAGCAGACACGCTGATCACCGATGTCGGCAGCAGCAAACAGAGCATAGAGCGGGAAGTGTTGCGCCTCGGCCTCGGCGCGCAGTTCGTGGGCGGGCACCCGATGGCCGGTTCCGAGAAGAGCGGCTATACCTATTCGGATGCCCTGCTTCTCGAAAACATCTTTTATCTGCTCTGTCCGACCGCCGAGACGCGCCCGGAGATGCTGGCTCGAATGGAAGCGCTCGTACACCGTATGCTTGCGAACCCGTATGTGATCGACGCCGCGACCCACGACCGCGCGGTCGCGACCATTTCCCATCTCCCGCATCTCATTGCGGCTGCACTCGTAAACCTTGTGAAGGACACGGACAACGAGGCGCACACCATGCGCTCGCTCGCAGCCGGCGGCTTTAAGGACATCACCCGCATTGCGAGTTCTTCGCCCATCATGTGGCAGCAGATTTTTTCTGCCAACCGGGACGCTGTGCTCACCGTCCTTGACCGATACATGGATGCGCTCGCGGGAATCCGCACTGCCCTGCAGGACGACAACATGCAGGCAATTCACGAGCTCTTTCTGAAATCCGGACGGTTCCGCGACCAGTTCAGTGACGCCGCAGGCCTACTCAGCGCGCAGTACTCGTTCTCGGTGCATGTCGCCGACAAGCCGGGAGCGATTTCGATCATCGCCGCGATTCTCGCCGCCGGAAACGTAAATGTCAAAAATATCGGCATCAACCACAACCGGGAGAGCGGCGACGGCGCGCTCCGCATTGAATTCTATGATGCCGACAGCTGCCAGAAGGCCGTCGCCCTCCTAAACGGCTACGGCTTTGAACTCGAGATGAACCGCTGATCTGCCCTACGCAGAGAAAGGAGTTTTCATGCACTTATCCGCTTCTACGCCGCTCCGCGGCTCTCTCGTCATTTCCGGCGACAAATCCATCTCGCACCGCGCCGTGATGTTCGGCTCGCTCGCGACCGGTACGACCGAAATTGAGGGCTTTCTGCCCGGCGAGGATTGCCTCTCCACCATACGCTGCTTCCGCAGTATGGGCGTCCGGATTGAACAGCGCGGCAGCTCTGTGACGATTCTCGGGCGGGGACTCCGGGAGCTCATGCCGCCTGCGGAGGCACTCGACTGCGGCAACAGCGGCACAACCACCCGGCTCTTAAGCGGCGTGCTCGCCGCGCAGCGCTTCTCTTCCATTCTGACCGGCGACGCCTCGATTCAACGCCGCCCGATGAAGCGCGTCATCACACCGCTTTGCGCGATGGGCGCCGATATCAAGAGTATCTCCGGCAACGACTGTGCGCCGCTTTCGATTCGCGGCAAACAGCTCTACGGCGTTCACTTTAACTCGCCGATTGCCTCTGCCCAGGTGAAATCCGCCGTGCTGCTCGCCGGGCTCTATGCCTCCGGCCAGACCACGGTCACCGAACCCGCGCTCTCCCGCGACCACACCGAGCGCATGCTTCGCGCCTTCGGCGCCAAGGTCTCGACCGGCAGCTTCGAGGGGCGCCCCGCCGTCACCGTCTCCGAGACCGAAAATCTCTACGGCACCGAAATTTCCGTGCCGGGCGATATCAGCTCCGCTGCTTTCTTTCTGGTCGGCGCAAGCATCGTGCCGGGCAGCGAGGTGGTACTCCGGAATGTCGGCATCAACCCGACGCGGGACGGCGTTATTTCGGCACTCCGCGCAATGGGCGCAAAGATAGAGGTTCTGGATGTCCGGAACGAGGACAGCGAACCGGCGGCCGATCTTTTGGTGCGCTACGCGCCGCTCCACGGCACCGAAATCGGCGGCGAGCTGATTCCCCGTCTGATCGACGAACTTCCGGTACTCGCAGTCGCCGCGGCCTGCGCCGAGGGACGCACCGTGATTCGCGATGCCGCGGAACTGAAAGTGAAAGAGTCGAACCGCATTCACACCATGGCGGAGGGACTAAGCCGCCTCGGCGCTAAGGTCGCGGAGACCGAAGACGGCCTCATTATTGACGGCAGCGCTGCGCTTCACGGCGGCGAGATCGAGAGCTACTTGGATCACCGCGTCGCGATGAGCTTTGCGATTCTCTCGCTCGTGACCGACGGGGAAGTGAAAATCACCCACCCCGAGTGCGTCAACATCTCCGCGCCGACCTTCTACGAGGACCTTGAGCGTCTCCGGAATTAAAGGCATCTGACTACATTTTTTCAGCTCTTCCCAAAAAGCACTTGCATTCTGGCGCCGATGTGCTATTATAAACAAGTGCTTTGCGGGATCGTAGCTCAGCTGGGATGAGCGTTCGCCTCACACGCGAAAGGTCAGGAGTTCGAGCCTCCTCGGTCCCACGAATGAAACTCTGCCGATAATTGGCAGAGTTTTTTTGTGCCGCAAATCCTTTGCTTTTTCTTTGCATCCCTGATCCGACAGCCTTTCTTTTTCTCACGCTTTATCTCTTCCGGTTCATTTCCTCTTTCCTTTGCTTCTCTCTCTTTTGCCGACTTTCTCTCCCGCTGTTTTTTCTCTTGCCGCATCGTTCTTCTTTTCACACGTTTTCTCCTGCGGAAACACCTGTTTTTCCCTACCTTGTTTTCTTCCCGCGAGGCCGCCTCTCTATGTAGCCTTTACCTCTGCCTTTTTCCCTGTACGCTCATCTTCAACGGCGCACCTTTTCTTTTCGTGCACACTTTCCTCTGTCTTGCTTGATTCGCATTCTCGCTTTGCCGATTTCCGCCTTTTCCGATCTGTCTTCCCTCTACGGAAGCACCGGATGCGTTCATTTCTAATCTTTTGATAAACTTTTCACACCATCTCTTGCTTATCCTGTACTCTTGTGCTACAAACTATATAACATATCAAAGCAAAGGAGAAACCATGCAGGAGAACAAGAACCCCAAACAGCCCACACCGCTGATTCCCAATCTGTACTTTGTGATTCTTCTCATTACTCTGATTCTGAATGCAGTTATTATGCCACAGCTGCAAAACGCGAGAATTAAAGAAGTTTCTTATAATGTCTTCATGGATCTGACGTCCCAGAAGAAAATTGACAAGGTTCAGGTGGACACAAACCAGATTGTATTCACGGAGAAGGGACAGAGCGCCATCTATAAAACCGGCGTCATGACAGACCCGGATCTGACCCAGCGGCTCTACAGCGCGGGCGCGGATTTCCGCACCGACATCGTTCATGTGCAGACGCCCATGGAGAAGCTCCTCTACAACTGGGTCATCCCGATTATCTTCATGATCATTTTCTGGCAGATTCTGAGCCGCCAGTTCAGCTCGCTCGCCTCCAAGATGGGCGGCGGCATGAGCGGCGGTCTCGGCGGCAGCCCCTTCGGCAACTTCGGCAAGAGCAATGCCAAGGAATATGTGAAGTCCACCGACGGCATCCACTTCCACGATGTGGCCGGGGAGGACGAGGCAAAAGAAAGTTTGCAGGAAATTGTGCAGTATTTAAAGGATCCGAGCCAGTACACCGCAATCGGCGCGCAGATGCCGAAGGGCATCCTGCTCGTCGGCCCGCCCGGAACCGGTAAGACCTTGCTCGCCAAGGCTGTTGCCGGTGAGTCGAACGTTCCTTTCTTCTCGATTTCCGGCTCGGAATTCGTCGAGATGTTTGTCGGCATGGGCGCCTCGAAGGTGCGCGACCTCTTCCAGCAGGCCAAGGCGAAAGCGCCCTGCATCGTCTTTATCGACGAGATCGATGCCATCGGCGGCAAGCGCACGGCAGGTTCGATCGGCGGCAATGACGAGCGCGAGCAGACCTTAAATCAGCTGCTCACCGAGATGGACGGCTTCGAGGGAAACTCGGGCGTCATCATTCTCGCGGCGACCAACCGCCCCGAATCCCTGGATCCGGCTCTCCTCCGCCCCGGCCGCTTTGACCGCCGGATTCCGGTGGAACTCCCGGATTTAAAGGGCAGAGAGGAAATTCTCAAAGTGCACGCAAAGAAGGTGCGTCTCGCGGACAATGTGAACTTCCACACGATTGCGCGCATGGCTTCCGGCGCTTCCGGCGCCGAGCTCGCGAACATCATCAACGAGGCGGCCCTCCGCGCGGTCCGAAACGGCCGCAAGGTCGCAAACCAGCAGGACCTTGAGGAAAGCGTGGAGACCGTCATCGCGGGCTACCAGAAGAAAAACGCAGTGCTGACCGACAAAGAAAAGGCGACCGTCGCCTACCATGAGATCGGCCACGCGCTGGTCGCCGCGCTGCAGAGCCACTCCGCACCGGTGCAGAAAATCACGATTATTCCCCGCACCTCCGGCGCGCTCGGCTACACGCTTCAGGTCGAGGAACACGACAAGTACCTCTACACGAAAGAGGATTTGCTCAATAAAATCTGCACCTACACCGCAGGTCGCGCCGCCGAGGAAGTCGAGTTCGGCGTGATTACGACCGGCGCCTCGAACGACATTGAACAGGGGACCAAGATTGCAAGAGCGCTGATTACCCAGTACGGCATGGATCCACAATTCGGCATGGTCCAGCTCTCCCAGCGCGACAGCCGCTACCTCGGCGACGAAACGCACTCAACCTGCTCGGAAAAGACCCTCGAGGAAATCGATAAGCGTATCGTAACCCTGGTACAGGAGCAGCATGACAGAGCCATTGCCCTGCTCCGCGAGAACAAGGACAAGCTAAACGAGCTCGCACAGTTCCTCTATGAGAAGGAGACCATCACCGGCGAGCAGTTCATGGACATCCTGAACCGCCCTTCGGCCTACGCTTCGCTCGCAAAGCCGCTCCCCGGCGGCGAGAACATGCAGTAAAGCTAATAGGCTCCAGGCAGGACATGAAATACAATCGCCCCTACTCCACTCACATTTCGCAACGCAAAAAAGCAGCCTTCCGGCTGCTTTTTTGCATCACATACTTATAAATTTTCCTGACTTACACCCTCTAAAACGATATGACCTCCGGGGAGCAGTGCTCCGCCGCAGCCATCAACACGTTTTGTTCCGGCAGCATAATACTCTCCGTCTACATTCATAACACTGTTAAGCATCGTGCTCATCGCTTGATCAACCGGAACCGGCACAATCTTGTGTCCTTTCTCTTCCAATATTTTTCTCGTATCTCCGGATATTCCGTACTCTACTTCGAGACCCTGCGCCTTTGTCAAGCAGTTGATATACGGCGCATTCACCAGTTGTTCAGGCGTCATGTCAAAATCGATTGCATTGATAATGCCCTGGAGTGTACCTGTGATGATTCTCGGCCCTCCTGCAGCGCCAATCGCAAGAAACGGTTTTCCATCTCGAAACACGATGCTGGGCGACATACTGGAAAGCGGCGTCTTCCCGCCTTGGATTGCATTGGCACTTCCGTAAGCGAGCCCTTGGCTTGTCATTGCGCCAATTGCCGCTGAAAAATCCGACATTGCATTGTTTAACACAAAACCAAGTCCATCCACAACAATCCCACAGCCAAACCAATCTCGAATTGTCTGCGTCTGTGATACTGCATTGCCTACGCTATCCATGATTGCAAAATGAGATGTGTTGCCCGGATATTGCTTTGCCTCAATGGCCTCAGCCGAAGCAAAATCTCCCGCTTTCTCACCCAGCAGTTTAAATCGCTCATGCGCGAATCTCTTACCGATTAATCTATCGACATCTACTTGAACAAAATCCGGATCACCGAGCGCAACACTCCGATCTGCAAAGCCCAGTTTCATTGATTCCGCAAGTGTATGAAGACTCTCCGCGGTATTGTGCCCCATTGCTCTAAGATCGAAATTCTCTAGGATATTCAGCATTTCAATCAAGGCACATCCGCCGCTCGGCGGCGAGAAAGCGTAAACATCATATCCTCTGTAATTCGATTTTACCGGTGCTCGGAATTTCGGCATATATGTTTCCATATCCGAGCCTTCAAAGCACCCGCCACGATGATTGATTTCCTCAACAATCCTATTTGCAACCTCTCCCCTATAAAAATAGTCCACACCTTGCTCGGAGATATGCTTCAGAAGTCCGGCGATCTGGGGGTTCTTTTGTCTTTCTCCGAATCGGTAGAAACTTTCATCCTCCTTCAAATATAAATTTCTGAATGACTCCGAAAGACGCATTTTTCGCTCAACAGAGTTATCATACATGGTCAGTGCTTCCGTGTAGCTCGTCCCGAATCCTTCTTGTGCACATCGAATCGCAGGCGCCAAAACTTCTTCCAAAGACATGGTTCCATAGTTCTTTAACATAATATTCATTGTCCTTAGAAGCCCGGGAAGAGCGACGGACTGTCCGCCGAGATCCTTCCATTCATCCTGCACTTCGCCATCTTTGAGAAATAGTTCCGATGTCGCCTTTGCAGGGGCAATTCCGCGCCCATCAATTCCCTCTGTTTTACCC